>Ga0126378_10000877_pt1 | contig 22173 bp, 19 predicted proteins | sample PanSoiMetPlot_23_FD_92587 | JGI IMG/M metagenome (GOLD analysis project Ga0126378, IMG submission 92587) | Tropical forest soil microbial communities from Panama - MetaG Plot_23 | ecosystem: Environmental > Terrestrial > Soil > Tropical forest > Bulk soil | place: Panama | collected 2016-02-17
CAGGCGGGCATCGAGGTGATACTCGACGTCGTCTACAACCACACGGCGGAGGCTGCCGAACTCGGGCCGACGCTCAGCTTCCGCGGCATCGACAACGCGGCGTACTACCGGCTAGCCGACGACGACCCTTCCGCATACCTCGACTACACCGGCTGCGGCAACAGCCTGAACGTCCGCCACCCGCACACGCTCCAGCTGATCATGGACTCGCTGCGGTATTGGATCGACGACATGCATGTAGACGGGTTCCGCTTCGACCTGGCCTCCGCGCTGGCCAGGGAGCTGCACGACGTGGACCGTCTGTCAGCGTTCTTTGACCTGGTCCAGCAGGACCCGCTGGTGTCCCAAGTCAAGCTCATCGCCGAGCCTTGGGATGTCGGCGAGGGCGGGTACCAGGTTGGCATGTTCCCGCCGCTGTGGACTGAGTGGAACGGCAAGTACCGGGACACCGTGCGCGACTATTGGCGCGGCGAGCCAGGCCGGCTGCCTGAGCTGGCTTCAAGGCTGACCGGGTCGAGTGACCTCTACGAGACCAGCGGGCGGCGGCCGGTCGCCTCGGTGAACTTCGTCACCTGTCATGACGGCTTCACCCTCGCGGACCTGGTGAGCTATGACCGCAAGCACAACGAGGCCAACGGCGAGCACAACAGGGACGGCTCTGACGACAACAGGTCGTGGAACTGCGGCACCGAGGGGCCGACCGACGATCCAGAGATCAATGCGCTGCGAGGACGCCAGGTCAGGAACTTCCTCGTGACCCTGTTCTTCTCCCAGGGCATCCCGATGCTGCTAGCCGGGGATGAGCTGGGCCGTACCCAGCTGGGCAACAACAACAGCTACTGCCAGGACAACGAGATCTCGTGGGTCGATTGGGACGCCGCGGCCAAGCACGCCGACCTCGTCGAGTTCGTCGCCGCGCTCTCGGCTCTGCGCAAGGCACACCCGGTCTTCCGGCGCCGCAGGTTTTTCAGCGGCAGTGCGGGAGACTCGGGCGACGGCCAGCGCGACATCGTCTGGCTGAGCCCGTCGGGCGCCGAGATGACGAGCTCAGACTGGAACTCGGGTTACGCGAAGGCGCTCGCGGTCTGCGTCAACGGTGACGCGATCACCGAGCCTGGCCCGCGCGGCGAGCGGATCACCGACGCCGACTTCATCCTGCTGATCAACGCGCACAGCGACGCCGTGACGTTCTCCATCCCGCCAAGTATCGGGTCACCCGGCGTGTCTTGGCAGGTCATCGTGGACACGGGGGCACCGCAGCCGGTCGCGTCCCCGGCAGGTGGCGAGCTGGGCGGCGAATCGGTCGCCGAGCCAGGCTCCGCGTTCGGTGTCGAGGTTGCCGCTCACGCGATGATCGTGCTCCGCAGCGACCGCGCGGCGGCCCAGCGATCTTCATGATCGTGGTCGCCTCTCAGTCATATCCGCTGACAGGCGACCACGATCATGAAAGTGGCGACGACGGGAGCGATGTGCGACAGATTTTCTCCGCTGGCGACGATGGTCACGCGCCGCGCGCGTTCGGCGTGGCGGAACCGCTCGGCGTAAATGGCCCGGTCACGCCGTCAGCTCCAGATGGAGCGAGTGACCTGGTCGCTGAACTCGCCCGGATCTACGCCTACCCGGCCGGACGGTGGGTCAGGGCGAACATGATCGCGAGCGTGGACGGGGCGATCGCGCTTGACGGACGCTCTGGCGGGCTGTCGGGCGCTGCGGACAGGCTGGTGTTCGCTGTGCTGCGCAGCCTGGCAGACGTGATCGTCGTCGGCGCGGGCACGGTGCGCGCCGAGCGGTACCGGCAGGCCCAGCCCGATGAGCTATGGCAGCAGCTTCGGGCGGACCGTCCGCCCGCACCGCCAGTCGCGGTGATCACCAGGAGGCTCGACCTGGATCTTGGCGCTCGCCTCTTCGGCTGCAAGTCGGGCCCCGCGCCCGCGGGCCTGGCCAGGACGATCGTGCTGACAACTGAACTCGCGCCCGCGCACCGCGTCGCCGCGGCACGACAGGTCGCTGACGTGATCGTCGCGGGTGCTGACAGGGTGAAGCCGTCGGGTGCGCTCGACGCGCTGACGAGCTGCGGCTACCGCAGAGTCCTCGTCGAGGGCGGGCCGATGCTGCTCGGTGAGTTCGTCGCCGACGGCCTGCTCGACGAGCTCTGCCTGACGATGAGCCCAGTGCTCGAGGGCGGACACGCCACGGGCCGGGTAACTACGAGTCGCTGGAGGACCGCGATCACCGGCCTGCGACTCGTGACCGTGCTCGAGGACGACGGGTTCCTGCTGACGCGATACGTCCGCGCAGGCTAGCGGACCGGCGAGCCGCCCTGCCGCAGCCGCTCGAGCGCTTCCGCGAGGATAGCGGCACCGTCGTTGGCCGAGCGCCGCTCCTTCACATACGCCAGGTGCGTCTTGTAGGGCTCAGAGTGCGGCAGTGGCGGCGGACTCGACGGGTCACGCCCGGCTGGAACGCCGCACCGCGGGCAGTCCCACGTCTCCGGGATCTGGGCGTCGTTCGCGAAGCTCGGTATCGTCTCGTGGCCGTTACAGCAATAGAAGGAGATCCTGATCCTGGGGGCTGCCTCTCCCCGCTCTGCTTCGCCCATGGGTCCCGCGCCGACCCGGCTGCCGCGAATCGCGTTACCACTACTCAATGCTGGCCCTCTTTCTCAATGAAGCCCCTGCTGGTGACCGCCGGCGGCCAGTGCGATGCATGCCGGAGCGCGCACTTGGAGTAGCTGGCTCGCAGCCGCTCGTGCGCCCGATTCAGGCATCGCGCCGCAGCGGCCCGTCACTTCAGCAGCAGACCGAGCGCGACAATGCAGACGAACCACAAGATTCCGCAGGCGACAGTGATCCGGTCGAGGTTCCGCTCGACCACCGACGATGACCCGAGCGATGACGACATACCGCCGCCGAACAGGTCAGACAGGCCGCCGCCCTTGCCCTTGTGCAGCAGAACAAGCAGCACCATCAGCAGACTCGTAATGATCAGGACGATGGAAAATGCGATAACCACTGCTGTTGTCGTCCTTCCGGGCGAACCGTCAAGCCGGCGCCTGCTGATAACGACTGATCCTGACGAATCCCTCGTAATCGAGGCTGGCGCCGCCGACCAGCGCGCCGTCGATGTCTGGCTGCGCCATGATGGCAGGCATGTTGTCGGGTTTCACTGATCCCCCGTAAAGGATACGCATACCTGCCGCCAGTTCGGGCCCATGGCATGCGGAAACCCGTTCCCTGATGGCCCCGCAGACCTCCTGAGCGTCCTGAGGCATCGCCACCTTGCCGGTGCCTATCGCCCAGATCGGCTCATAAGCGACTGCCAGCACACCGACTTGCTCGGGGGTCAGCCCCGCAAGCCCGCCGTCGAGTTGCGCGATGCAGTGCGGTAGATGCGCTCCCGCCTCCCTGACGGGCAGCGGCTCCCCGACAGCCAGCACGGGCTTCATCTGGTGCCTCAGTATGGCCTTGACCTTGGCGTTGACGAGCGAATCGTCTTCGTGGTGATACTGCCGCCGCTCGGAGTGCCCGGCCAGTACATAACTGCAGCCGAGCTTCGCCAGCATCCGCCCGCTAACGTCACCGGTATAGGCGCCGTCCTCGTGGGGCGAGATGTCCTGCGCCCCATACTGCAGCTTGAGCTTGTCGCCCTGGATCAGGGTCTGCACGCTGCGCAGGGCGGTGAAAGGCGGTAGCACGACGATGTCGACCGCCGCGTAGTCCTTGTCGGTCAGCCGGAATGCGAGCTGCTGCGTCAGCGCAAGCGCTTCCAGGTGATTGTTGTGCATCTTCCAGTTGCCCATGACCAGCGGCTTCCGACCGCGGCTCGCGCTCACCGGTCATCCTCAAGCGCGGCGAGGCCGGGCAGCGTCTTGCCTTCAAGAAACTCCAGGCTGGCCCCGCCGCCAGTCGAGATGTGGCTGAACGCGCTGTCAGGAAATTTCAATTGCCTAACGGCCGCCGCGGAGTCCCCCCCGCCAACCACCGTGAGTCCCGCGACGTCGCTGATCGCCTTGGCCACGGCCCTTGTGCCCGCAGCGAACGCGGGGAACTCGAACACGCCGACTGGTCCATTCCAGAAGACCGTCTTAGCGTCGGCGAGCTTGGCGGCGAACAGCGCGCGGGTACGCGGCCCCATGTCCAGACTTTCCCTGTCGGCAGGGAACGCATCGGCCGGGTAAACGTCGTGCTCTGCGTCGGGGGCGAACGCGGTGGCCCCCACGAGATCGACCGGCAGGACGATCTCGACGCCGCGTCGAATGGCGTCGGCCAGCACGCCGGCGACATTGCCGATCTGATCGGGCTCGAGTAGCGAGCGCCCGACCTCGTAGCCTTGGGCCGCAAGGAATGTGTACGACATCCCGCCGCCGATGATCAGCCGGTCGGCCTTGTCGAGCAGGTTGTCGATCACCGCGAGCTTGTCTGACGGCTTCGCGCCGCCCAGCACAACCACGTAGGGCCGCTCAGGATTCTCGGTGAGCCGCCGCAGCACGTCGACTTCGGTCTGCACGAGCTCACCAGCCGCGTGCGGCAGCAGCGCGGGTAGGTCGTAAACGCTGGCGTGCTTGCGGTGCAAGGCGCCGAACCCGTCGCCGACGTACAGCGCGGCGAGCGACGCCAGCCGACCGGCGAGCTCCTCCCGGCTCGCGTCAACCTTGCTCGTCTCGGCCGGCTCGAACCGCACGTTCTCCAGGAGTGCTACATCGCCGTCAGCGAGCGAGTCGGCCAGCTTCGCCGCGTTCGGCCCGGCGACATCGGCCGCCATGGGCACCGGCCGGCTAAGCAGTTCGCCGAGCCGGGCGGCGACGGGCCGCAGCGACGGCCCGCCAGCCGACCTGGCCGCGTAGTCGTTGCCGCTTGGCCTGCCGAGGTGCGCACATATCAGCACGCGGGCGCCGCGCGCTGCGAGTGCGCCGATCGTCGGCATGCTTGCCCTGATCCTGCCGTCGTCGGTGATCAATGTGCCGTCGAGCGGCACGTTGAGGTCGGCGCGGAGCAGCACGACGCGCCCGCCGACCTCCAGGTCGGTGATGGACCTCATTGGCTAGCCTGGAAGGCTTCCCGCGACGAGCGCGGCCAGGTCGGCCAGCCGGTTGCTGTAGCCCCATTCGTTGTCGTACCAGCCGATCACCTTGACCTGGTCTCCTGAGGCCATGGTGAGCGGCGCGTCAAACGTGCAGGACCACGGCGTGCCCACGATGTCCGAAGACACGATCGGGTCGGTCGAGTAATGCAGGTACTCCTTCAGCGGCTCGTCGGCTGCTGCCCGCATGAACGCCTCGTTCACGTCGTCGACGCTGGCCTCGCGTTCGAGCTGGACGACGAGGTCGGTCACCGAGCCGTCCATCACGGGAACCCGCAGAGAGATTCCGTCCATCTTGCCCTTCAGCGACGGCAGCACCAGCGACGTGGCCTTCGCTGCGCCAGTCGTGGTCGGGATGATGTTCTGCGCCGCCGCGCGCGCCCGGCGCAGGTCCTTGTGCATGAAGTCGAGTATCACCTGGTCGTTCGTGTACGCGTGGATCGTCGTCATCAGGCCCCTGACGATGCCGAAGCTATCGAGCAGCACCTTGGCCATCGGCGCGACGCAGTTGGTCGTGCACGACGCGTTCGAGATGATGTGGTGCGCCGCCGGGTCGTAGGCAGCGTCGTTTACACCGAGAACGATCGTGATGTCTTCGCCTTTCGCCGGGGCGGAGATGATCACTTTCTTCGCGCCCGCATCGATGTGCTTGTGCGCGCCCGCGTAGTCAGTGAAGCGCCCCGTGGACTCGATCACGACGTCGACGCCAAGGTCTCCCCAAGGCAGCGCGGCAGGGTCTCGCTCCGCCAGCCACGTGATCTTCTCGCCGCCCGCGACGATGCTGCCGTCGGCCGCCGACACGTCGACGTCGAGCCGGCCCAGGATGGTGTCGTACTTGAGCAAGTGGGCGAAGGTCTTCATGTCGCCCAGGTCGTTCGCTGCCACGATCTCGATTCCTGGGGTCCGGTTCGCGTGCACCGCGCGCCAGAAGTTCCTTCCGATCCGGCCGAACCCGTTGATTCCTACCCGGACAGTCACCTGCTGCTCCCCTTCGAATCGTTGATCACGTGCCAGGCGCACCATAACACCGTGCGTAACCGAACGCGGGGCCGACGTCCCCGCCCCGCAGGTCATCAGGCCTGGCGCTAGCCCCATCGCGGTTACGTGGCTATGCTTCCCGCGACGGGTCGACGAATGAGGGCGAACAGTGATCAATTACGGTGGTCAGCCGGAGCGCGGCAATGTCGGCATGGCGGTGCTCGCGGGCCTCGTCGTGGCAATCGCTTGCGCGTTGGTATGGGGTGTTATCGCATACTCGACCAAGTACCAGTTCTCGCTGGCCGCGATCCTGGTCGGACTCGCGGTCGGTACGGTCATGGCAAGGATCGGCCGCGTCAAGAGTCCCGTGTTCGGTGTTGCAAGCGCCGCTCTCGCAGTGTTCGGCTGCGCGCTCGGCAGCCTAGTCGCTGAGATACTTGTGGTGCTCAGGCACGGCGTGCCGATGAGCGTAATCCTGGCGCACCTGAACATAATCTTCCGCGAGTATCCGAAGGCCGTAGGCGGGCTTGGCTTCGTGTTCTGGGTCATCGCGGCGCTGTACGGGTACCGCATCGGGATTGGCGGCTCAATGCGCTGGGGCTGGCGCGCGCGCGGGCGCACGACGCGCCAGCCCTATGGCGCGGCGAACCAGCCGTACGGCACGGCGAACCAGCCATACGGCATGAACCAGCCATACGCCCCCGGTCAGCAGCCAGCGCAGCCGTACGGCACGCCCCAGCCGGGCTACGTCGTCCCGCCAATGCAGCCCGGCGACGCGTTTGGCGGACAATCCGATCAGCAGTTCGGCTTCAAGCAGCCGCCTGGACCGGATCAGCCGCAGCAGCCCTCGCCCTGATTACGGTGCGAGCATCTCCGGGGTCAGGTGCGCCTCGGTGGTCGGGACGCCGAGTTCGGTCGCGCGCTTGTCGGCAAGCGCAAGCAGCCGCCTGATCCGGCCGGCGATCGCATCCTTCGTCAGTGGCGGTTCTGCGGCCTGGCCGAGTTCCTCCAGGCTGGCCTGGCGGTGCTTAATCCGAAGCTGACCGGCTTCGATCAGGTGCTCGGGTGCGTCGTCTCCGAGTATCTCGAGCGCCCGCTCTACGCGCGCCCCGGCCGCGACCGCGGCGCGCGCGCTTCGCCTCAGGTTGGCGTCGTCAAAATTCGCCAGGCGGTTGGCCGTGCCGCGAACGGCGCGCCGGATCCTGCGCTCCTCCCAGACAAGCACGCTGTCGTGGGCGCCCAGCCTGGTCAGCATCGCGCTGATCGCGTCGCCGTCCCTGATCACCACGCGGTCGACACCTCGCACGTCGCGCGCCTTCGCCTGGATCCGAAGCCGCCGTGCGGCACCAACCATCGCCAGGGCCGCCTCGGGTCCAGGGCAGGTGAGCTCGAGCGACATCGACCGGCCTGGCTCGGTCAGCGAGCCGTGAGCCAGGAAGGCGCCGCGCCAGGCGGCCTCGCAGTCGCAAGTGCTCCCGGCGACGACTTGTCTCGGCAGCCCGCGGACTGGCCGGCCGCGGCTGTCGATGAGGCCGGTCTGCCTGGCCAGGCTGTCGCCGTCCTTGCTGACCCTGACCACGTACCTGTTGCCTTTGCGCAGCCCGCTTGGCGCGAGCACGATCAGCTCGGACGAGTGCCCGAATATCTCGATGATGTCCTTGCGCAGCCTGCGCGCCGCTGCGCCGGTGTCGAGTTCGGCCTCGACCATGATGTGGCCGTTGGACAGGTGCAGCCCGCCGGCGAACCTGAGCAGCGTGGACACCTCGGCCTTGCGGCAACACGGCTTGAGCACGCTGACGCGGCTGAGCTCGTCTTTGACCAGACTGGTCAGCGCCACCAATCTCACTCCCCCTCGAAAATCCTTGCCAACGCCCCAGCAAGCAACAGCGGGTCGTGCCGGTCCCGCCGGTCAGCGGCAGCTATGTCAGCGAGCACGAGCCGTGCGCTGAGCAAGTCCGTCGCCTCTTTCAGCTCGGCGACTGTGTCCCGCACCGCCGCCTGGTCGGCAAGCACGACGTCGAAAGCCAGGTCCGGAGCGTGGCTGGCGAGCACCTCAAGATGGGCACGCGGAGAGAACCCTTCTGTCTCTCCCGGCTGGGGTGCCAGGTTCAGCGTGACCACCCTCCGGGCGGGGGTAGCGACCAGAGCGCTGGCCAGTTCGGGTACCAGCAGGTGCGGGAGCACGCTGGTGAACCAAGAACCAGGGCCGAGCACTACCCAGTCTGCCTCAGCGACCGCTTGCACCGCCTGCGCGCAGGCGGGCGGATCGGCAGGGACCAACGACATCGACCGTACCCGGCCTGTCGTCGTCGCGCAGGCGACCTGGCCGCGAACGGCGCTGATCGCGTCGGGAAAATTCGCGTCAGCACCCTCGACCTCGGCTACGAGGTCGAGCGGGACCGATGCCATGGGCAGCACTCTGCCGTGCGCGCCAAGGAGCCTTGCGACCCAGTCAAGCGCCTCAACCTCGTCGCCGATCAGTTCCCAGAGCGCGACGATCAGCAGGTTCCCGACAGCATGCCCGCTGAGCTCGCCACGCCCCGCGAACCTGTGCTGCACCACCTTGCTCCAGGTAGTGCCCCAGGAGTCATCGCCGCAGAGCGCCGCGAGCGCCATCCGCAAGTCGCCTGGCGGGAGCACGCCGTAATCGCGGCGCAGCCTGCCGCTCGAGCCGCCGTCGTCGGCCACCGTGACGATCGCGGTCAAATCGCGGGTGACGCGGCGCAGCGCGGACAAGCTGGCGTGCAGACCATGCCCGCCGCCGAAGGCCACGACTCTGCGGCGGTTCGGCCTGATCGTGTTACTCACGCCCGAGATCGCGATGCGAGACCTGTACGCCAGGCCACGGGCCGGCGAGCCTGGACGCGAGTTCCTCGGCGATCACCACGCTGCGGTGCTTTCCGCCAGTGCAGCCCACCGCAAGGGTCATGAACAGCTTGCCGCTGCGCTCGTAGCCGCTCAGCGTGACCTGGAGCACGTCAAGATACGAGCTGATGAACTCCTCGGTCCCCGGCTGGCGCATCACGTAGTCCTTGACGGACCGGTCAAGGCCGTTCAGCGGTGCTAGCTCAGGAATCCAGTGCGGGTTGGGGAGGAAACGGCAGTCGGCGACCATGTCCGCATCGACTGGCAGGCCGTACTTGAATCCGAAAGACAGGACGATGACGCGTACCGCGGTGTCGCTTTCGTTGCCGAACGCCTCGCGGACCCGCGACCGCAACTCGTGGATGTTCAGTCCTGACGTGTCGAGTATCAGGTCCGCGGCCTCCCTGATGTTCTTGAGCTGTTCCCGCTCGGCGTTGATGCCGTCGATCACCCTGCCGTTCTCCTGGAGCGGATGTGGCCGGCGGACGTTCTCGAACCGGCGCACGAGCGCTTCGTCGGCGGCTTCGAGAAAGATCACGTACGGATGTGCGCCGATCGCATCTAGATCGGCGATCGCGGACTTCAGGTCCGTCGAGAAGGCCCTGCTGCGGATGTCGACGACCGCGGCCACCCTCGGCACCTCAGCGCGTGCCCGCCTGGCCAGATCGAGCATGGTCACGAGCATCGCGGGCGGCAGGTTGTCGGCGACGAACCAGTCCAGGTCTTCAAGCGACTTAGCCGCTGTCGATCGTCCCGCGCCCGACATCCCCGTGATGATCACCATCTCGGGCGATGCGGCGTGGCTGGTCATCGGGCTGCCTCCCGCTGCTGGTCGGATGCCTCTGGTCCGGACTGCCCGAGGGCCGTGGTCACTACCTCAGCGAGCCGCGGCCCGAATCCTTCCACCTCCGCGATCTGCTCGGCAGTCGCCTGCCTGAGCCTGCGGACCGAGCCGAAATGCTTGAGCAGCGCGGCCTTCCTCGCGGGACCGAGTCCCGGCAGGGAGTCCAACTCGCTGGCGGTCTGCGCCGCGGTTCGCCTGGCCCGGTGAAATGTGATCGCGAACCGGTGCGCCTCGTCGCGAACTCGCTGCAGCAGGTACAGGCCTTCGCTGCTCCTTGGCATGATCACCGGCCCGTCTTCGCCGGGCAGCCACACCTCCTCCAGCCGCTTGGCCAGGCCGCACACGGCAACGTCGGTGATGCCGAGTTCGGTGAGCGCCCTGACCGCCGCCTCGACCTGGCCTGGGCCACCGTCGATCACCAGCAAGCTCGGCGGGTACGCGAATTTGTGCCTGCTGCCGTCGGCCGGAGTGTCTTCCTCGCCGACCGGAGAGCGCTCCTCGTCGGCGATCTCAGCCTCGCGCTCGGCCAGGTACCTGCGGAATCTCCTGGTCACGACCTCATAAATCGCGGCGAGGTCGTCGCTCGCTCCCCTGATCGCGAACTTGCGGTACTCGGATTTGCGGGCCAGACCGTCCTCGAATACGACCATCGACGCGACCACGTGAGTGCCTTGCAGGTTGGAGACGTCGAAGGACTCGATCCGCAGCGGCGCGGTGTCAAGCCCGAGCGCGTCCTGGATCTCGCGCATCGCCTGGCTGCGAGTCGTGAGATCGCTCGCTCGCCTTGTCTTGTGCAGGGCGAGCGCCTCCGCCGCGTTCCTGCTCACAGTGTCGAGCAGCGCCCGCTTATCTCCGCGCTGGGGCACGCGCAGGCTCACCCGGCCGCCGCGTCTTGCCGCGAGCCACTCCTGCACAGCCTCAGCATCTGGCGGTAGTACGGGGACGAGGACCTCGCGCGGGACGGCCTGGCGGTCTGCTTCGACCCGCCAATCCGCGCTCCTGCGGCTGGCGTCGCCGCGGCGACCGTGCGCGCCCGCCGCGGAACCGTCGCCGGGTTCGTCGTCGTCACCCTGGCCAGACATCTGGTCCTGCTCTGCCGCCGGGTCGTCACGGTAGACCTGGCCGAGGAAGTGCTCGACCAGTTCCCCGGCGCCGAGATCTTCGACCTTGTCAACCACCCAGCCGCGCTGTCCGCGCACGCGGCCGTCGCGGATATAGAAGACCTGGACCGCGGCTTCGAGCTGATCTTCGACGAGCCCGATCACATCGCAGTTGGTGCCATCGGGCAGGACCACGGCCTGCTTCTCGAGCGCGCGCTGCAGTGCCTGCAGGTCATCGCGCAGCCGGGCGGCCAGCTCGAACTCCTCGACCTTGGCGGCCTCGTGCATCTGGATTTCTAGCCGCTTGGTGAACCTCGCGGTCTGCCCCGCCATGAAGTCGCAGAACTCTTCGGCAAGCTGCCTGTGTTCCTCAGCGCCGATCCTGCCGACGCACGGTGCTGAGCACTTGCCGATGTAGCCAAGCAGGCATGGCCGCCCGATCTGTCCCGCCCGCTTGAACACGCCGGCCGAGCACGTCCTGACCGGGAACACCCGCAGTAGCGTGTCCACGGTGTCCCTGATCGCCCAGGCGTGCGAGTACGGCCCGAAGTACCTGACGCCGCGCCGCTTGGTCCCGCGCAGCACGGTCACGCGCGGGAACTCCTCGTTCATCGTCACGGCTAGGTACGGATAGCTCTTGTCGTCCCGGTACCTGATGTTCCACCTGGGGTCGAACTGCTTGATCCACGAGTACTCGAGCTGGAGCGCCTCGACTTCGGTGCCGACGACGGTCCACTCGACCCCCGCCGCGTCTTGCAGCATCCACTGCGTGCGCGGATGCAGGCTGGCGTAGTCAGCGAAGTATGAATTCAGCCTGGCGCGCAGGTTCTTCGCCTTGCCGACGTAGATCACGCGGCCGTGCACGTCACGGAACCGGTAGACGCCAGGAGACTCGGGAACCGACCCAGGCGCCGGCCGGTACGTTGCCGGATCTGCCACGCAGCAACTCTAGCTAGTTCCGCTGTCAGGCCGGCGCACCCAAGACGGCCTAACCGGCACTGCGAGACTCCTCAGCCGGAGCGAAGAGGACCACGGTGGCGAGGTCGCTGGTCACGTCCGTGAACCTGTGCATCTCGCCAGCCGCGACGTAGATCACCGAACCTGGGCCGACCTCGACCTTGTCCTCACCAGCCTCGAACATCGCGCTCCCCGCGGTTACCACGTAGATCTCGTCCTCGGTGTGCGGGCTCTGGTCGTCGCTGCCGCCAGCCCGGATCGAGTATGTTCCGACGCTAAGGTCGGGCACCCGCAGGTGCTCAAGCCAGTGCGTCCCCGCGAATCCTTCCGGCCTGGTGAACGTTCCTGCCCCGGCGATGAGCTTCACGCGCGCCTCCCGTCTATCCAGGCTGTACATTATTCGACCCCGGGATCAGACCCGCTGGCCATCCCGCTCCGGCCGTGTTCTCTCCATGCCGCATCCAGGCACGCCTGGGATATGTGCCAGGCTGTCCTGATGCTGATCGCCGTCGCCGCCGCCGCGCTGGCCGCGGCCGCGTGGGCCTACCTGCTCGCCGGGCACGGCAGATTCTGGCGCACTGGGGTGCGGTTGCCTGCGTCAGGGGCGGACCCGGCGCAGTGGCCCTCGGTGATCGCCGTCATTCCCGCGAGGGACGAGGCAGCGATGCTGCCCGAGACGCTTCCCTCGGTGCTGGCTCAGCAGTATCAGGGGCGGTTTGCGGTGGTGCTCGTCGACGACCAGAGCGGTGACGGTACGGCAGGCGTCGCGGCGGGCGTGGGCCGTGCGGCCGACGCGGCCGGGCATGGCGGACTCGAGGTGATGAGCGGTGCTCCTCCGCCGGCTGGCTGGGCGGGCAAGGTGTGGGCGATGCACCAGGGGCTGCGCGAGGCCGCGGATCGCGGCGCGGATTATGTACTGTTTACCGACGCCGATATCCGATATGCGTCGGGTGCGGTGGCCGCGCTGGTGCGGGCGGCCGAGAATGACGATCGCGTGATGGTGTCGCAGATGGCGCTGCTGCGCACCGTGACCTCTTGGGAGCGGCTGCTGATTCCAGCGTTCGTCTATTTCTTCGCCCAGCTCTACCCGTTCCGCTGGGTGAACAGGCGCGGCGGACGGACGGCAGCCGCGGCTGGGGGGTGCATGCTCGTGCGACGCCCGGCGCTGGAGGCAGCAGGCGGGTTCGAGCCGATCCGTGGTGCGAGGATCGACGACGTGGCGCTCGGCGGCCTGCTGAAGCGCGCGGGAGGCGACTGCTGGCTCGGCTTCAGCACCGATGTCGTCAGCCGCCGCCGGTACGACACCGTAACGGAGATCTGGGACATGGTGGCGAGGAGCGCGTACACCCAGCTGCACTACTCCCCGATCGCGCTCGCGGGAACGGTGCTCGGGATGCTCTGGCTCTACCTCCTCCCGGTCGGCGCCACGCTCGCTGGCGCCGTGGTCCTCATCACCGGCGGAACGCCGTGGCTGGCCGTGGCCGGGCTCGCGGCCTGGGCGATCATGTCGATTAGCTACGTGCCGATGCTCAGGATGTGCGGACTGTCCGCGGCAAGGGCGCCGTGCCTCCCGCTGATAGGGCTGCTGTACACGGCGATGACGATTAGTTCGGCCAGACGCCACAGGACCGGGCGAGGCGGCGAGTGGAAGGGCCGGACGATCGAGGCTGTTCCGTCGAGACGCTAATCCTCGAACGCTAATCCTCGAACGCTAATCCTCGAACGCTAATCCTCGAACGCTAATCCTCTGTTAGTCCTCGAACGCTTCGGGCGGCGGGCACGCGCAGACCAGGTGCCGGTCACCGTAGGCGCCGTCGATTCTGCGAACTGGCGGCCAGTACTTGGATCGCCTGTCGCCGCCGACCGGGTAAGCGGCTTGCTGCCTGGTGTACGGGTGATCCCAGTCGTCCGCAAGCAGCATCGAAGCTGTGTGCGGCGCGTTCTTCAGCGGGTTGTCCTTGGCGTCGATCTCGCCGGCCCCGACCGCGGCGATCTCGCCAGCAATCGCGATCATCGCGTCGCAGAACCGGTCGAGCTCGCTCAGGTTCTCGCTCTCGGTCGGCTCCACCATCAGCGTGCCCGCCACCGGGAACGACATGGTTGGCGCGTGGAAGCCATAGTCGATCAGCCGCTTCGCGACGTCCTCGGCCGTAATGCCGGTCTGCGCCGTGATGTGCCGCAGGTCGAGTATGCACTCGTGCGCGACAAGACCGCTCTGGCCGGTGTACAGCACTGGGAAGTACTGACCGAGCCGCATGGCCACGTAGTTGGCGTTAAGTATGGCGACCTGGGTTGCCCGGCGCAGCCCGCCTGCCCCCATCATCGCGACGTACGCCCACGAGATCGGCAGGATGCCCGCGGAACCGAACGGAGCCGCAGCGACCGGCCCGGTACGCAGGCCTGCCGGCAGCTCGTCGGCGGCCGCCCCGGCCACCGCGACGCCACGAAGCACCGGATGCCGAGGCAGGAACGGCGCCAGGTGCGCGCGAACTGCGACAGGGCCGACGCCTGGACCGCCGCCGCCATGCGGAATGCAGAAGGTCTTGTGCAGGTTCAGGTGCGAGACATCGGCGCCGAACGTGCCCGGCTGAGCCAGGCCGACCAGCGCGTTCATGTTCGCGCCGTCAACGTAGACCTGCCCGCCCGCGACGTGCACGAGTTCGCAGACCTCGCTGACCGTGGACTCGAACACGCCGTTGGTCGACGGGTACGTCAGCATGATCGCCGCCACCGTGCCAGCGTGCGCCTCGAGCTTGGCGTGCAGGCCAGTCAGGTCGACGGCGCCGTCCGCGCCGCATTTCACGACGACGACCCGCAGCCCGGCGAGCACCGCGGACGCGGCGTTGGTGCCGTGCGCGGACTCAGGTATCAGGCAGACCGTTCGCTCAGGCTCGTTTCTAGACCTGTGATAGTGCCTGATCGCCAGCAGGCCTGCAAGCTCGCCCTGCGATCCGGCGTTCGGCTGCAGGCTGACCGCGTCATAGCCCGTGATCGCGACGAGGGCGTCCTGGAGCTCGCGGATCATCTCGTCGTACCCGGCCGCCTGATCGGCTGGCGCGAACGGGTGCAGCCCGGCGAACTCTGGCCAGCTGATCGGCTCCATTTCCGCGGCAGCGTTCAGCTTCATCGTGCACGAGCCGAGCGGGATCATCGAGCGGTCGAGCGCGATATCGTAATCGGCCAGCCGGCGCAGGTAGCGCAGCATCGCCGTCTCGCTGCGGTGCGCTGAGAAGACCGGATGCGTGAGGAACTCGCTGGTCCTGCGCAGCTCAGCGGGGATCGCGCTTGGCTCGCCTCCGGCCGGCAGCGCGGCAGGAGCCGAGCCGGCTATCGCGCTGGCCACCGCGCTGATCTGCTCATCGGTCGTCGTCTCGTCGCAGGCGACCTGCACAAGATCTGGCCCGGCGAGGTGCAGGTTGAAGCCGGCGGCGCGGGCCCGCTCGACGGCCGCCGCAGCCCCGCCCGGCACCACCACCGCGACGGTGTCGAAGTACGCGGAGTGATTCGTTGAAAATCCCGCCGCAGCCAGCGCGGCCGCAAGGCTGGCCGCGTTGCCCGCCACCCGGCGCGCGATGGCTGTCAGCCCGTCAGCGCCGTGGTACGCCGCGTACGTGGCCGCGATAACCGCGAGCAGGACCTGCGCGGTGCAGATGTTGCTCGTGGCCTTGTCGCGCCTGATGTGCTGCTCACGCGTCTGCAGCGCGAGGCGGTAGGCGGGATGGCCGTCGGCGTCCACCGACAGGCCTACCAGGCGGCCTGGCAGCTGGCGCTTGAGCTCGTCGCGGACGCAGATGTACCCGGCGTGCGGGCCGCCGTACCCGAGCGGGACGCCGAACCGCTGGGTGCTGCCGATCGCGACGTCGGCACCGAACTCGCCGGGCGGCGTGAGCAGCGTGAGCGCCAGCGGGTCGGCAGCCACCGCCGCCAGCGCCCCGCGGGCGTGCGCCGCGTCGATCAGCGGGCGCAGGTCGCGCACTTCGCCGCTAGCACCTGGATACTGGAGCAGGATGCCGAACAGCTCTCCGGCCGGCTGCGAGTCGATGAGCTCGGCGGTCACATGGCCGGTCACCAGGTCAAATCCGAGAGGCTCGGCGCGAGTCGCGAGCACCGCGAGCGTCTGCGGCAGGCAATCCGCGTCGGCGAGGAAGATCCGGCCGCGGCCAGTGGCGCGATGCGCCAGGGTCATGGCCTCGGCTGCGGCGACCGCCTCGTCAAGCATCGACGCGCCGGCGACCGGGAGCCCGGTCAGGTCCTCGATCATGGTCTGGAACGTCAGCAGCGCCTCGAGCCTGCCTTGTGAGATTTCCGGCTGGTAAGGCGTGTACGCCGTGTACCATGCCGGGTTCTCGAGCACGTTCCGCCTGATCACGGGCGGCGTGATGGTGCCGTAGTAGCCGAGCCCGATCATGGGCGTCAGCACATGGTTCCTGGCCGCGATGCCGCGCAGCCTTGCCAGCGCCTGGTCCTCTGCCAGCGCGTCCGGCAGCATAAGCGGCTTGGCCATCGCCAGGCCGGCAGGCAGCGCTGCCGAGGTCAGCTCGTCGAGTGAGGCATACCCGAGCGCCGTCAGCATCTGCTGCTGGCTGGCGTCATCGGGCCCGATGTGCCGTTGCGCGAAGTTCACTGCAGGCTCCTGGAGTCGGGTCGCCACGGCGGCGGTTGCTCGCCGGCTCCCCCTCTGTCGCCTGGTAACGCCGGACTCCAGAGTTGCCTGTCCCGTCCGGTCCCTGTGCCTGAGAGGTTCCGGGGATGTTGCCCCTTCGGCGCCGGGCGCTGGCTGCGCCCGAACTCTCCCGGACGGTGTCCTTAGCGGTATCCGAGCCTACTCCAGACCGCCGGCCGCAGAGCCAGTAATCACCTTCAGCGCGCGGCGGCCTCGATCACGCCCGCCGCGGCGGTCAGGCCGTCGCGGGCCTGGATCCGCGCAGCCGCCGCCGCCAGCCTCGTGTGCAGCGTCTGGTCGCCAAGCAGCCGTTCGATCGCCGAGCGCAGTTCGTCGCCCGTGCAGCCATAGGTGTCCAGCCTTGCACCGAGGCCGAGCTCGTCGACACGCTGAGCGTTGTCGTACTGATCCCAGAACAATGGCAGCACGACCATCGGCTTGCCGAAGTGCAGGCACTCGGTGGTCGTGTTATTGCCGCCGTGCGTGATCACCAGGTCGGTGAGCGGGATCACCGACGTTTGCGGCAGGAACTCGGCGCCGCACATATTCGGCGGGAGCTCGATCTCGGCGTGCAGCGGCCCCTTGGAGACCACGTACCTGTGCGGCGTGTCGGCGAGGTACCCGATCACGCGCCGCATCAGGGCGACGTCGGCTGACCCGAGCGAGCCGAGCGAGAAGTAGATCAGCGCGCCGCCGCCGGTCGCCAGCGGCTCCGGCAGCGTGAATGAGGTATCGGTCCTGCGGACCGATGAATCGATCCTGTGCCACGACGGCCCGAGCGGCACGCTCCTCGCATAGTCGGCGATCTCGGGATACAAGTATATGTTGGCAGCGCCTTCTGCGATGAACTCCAGGTCGGGCAGCGACGGCGCGCCCTGCTTGACGTACCACTCGTTGAACTCGCCCCACAGCGCGCGGTGCACCCGGTCGTAGGTCGCCCGGAACTCCGGCCAGCCCCTGCGATCTGCGACCGGGTAGCCAGAGAACACCGGCGGCACATCGGGGTCCTTCAGCTCAAGCGGGTTGCACGAGACGATCCTGACGAACGGCGCGCCCGAGGTCATCAGGGCGGGAAAGCCAACGACGTTGTCTTCGACGATGACGTCGGGCCTGGTTCGCGCGACGATGTCAGTGAGCTGCTCGTGGCTGTAGCGGGCGCCGGCGATGAGTTCCTCCCACACCGGCTTGATCCAGGTTTCGAGCTGATCGATCGTCGGCTTGCGGAACTCGGCCGCGGTGCTCGCGATGAAGTCCTTCCAGAACTGCCCGGCATCCTGCTCGCCGTCACCAGGCGCGGCCAGGTTGACCAGATCTTCGGCGAATCCGAGCGGCTCGAGCTTGCCTGCCCAGGAGGCCTCGGCCGAGAACACGATCTGATGGCCTCGCCGGCGCAGGACATCGGCGATGCCGATGCAGTTGTTGGTCGGCCCGTATGCGCTTTCCGGCATGAACAGGACTGTCAGCGGCGGCGTCATGGAAAACAGATCATACCGGGAACGGCTAGACGTCGTCCCAACGGAAGACGCGCACGGCGACCGCGACCACCACGGCGGTGAAGCCGAGCAGGATGCCGATCGCAGGCAGCGCGGAGGCCGGTCCCTCGCCGCGCGCCATGACGTCCTGCATGCCCGTGACCAGGTAGCGCAGCGGCATGGCGTATGACACCTGCCTGATCCACGCCGGCGCAAAGTCCAGCGGGATGAAGGCACCGCCGAGGAACGCCATCGGCACGATCACGAGGTTCGCGATCGAGGTGGCGGCCTGCTGCGTCTTGGCCACCGCTCCAACCAGGAGCCCGATCGAGAGGAACGCGAGGATCCCGGCGACGACGAGCGGGATCGCCATCCACCAGGATGCTGTCAGGCGCAGCCCGAAGTAGGGCAAGGTCGCGATCGCGAGGAAAACAGCGAGCTGAATCAGGCCGATTGCGACAGAGATGCCGATCCTTGCCGCCACGATCGAGCTAGTGTGGACCGGCGCAAGGCGGAGCCTCCGCAGCAGCTTGTTCTGCCGCCAGCTGACTAGCGTGATCGCAGCGCCAAACGTGGCGCCCGAGGCCAGCGCCCAGCCAAGCAGGCCTGGCGTCACGTATTGGATCGCCTTCAGCGACTTGTCTTCGACCTGGCTCGCCGCCAGAGTGTACTTCGGCGGCCGGTTGGACGCGGCCTGGTTGGCAGCCTGGACGATCGAGCCGAGCACCGAGTTCACCAGGCCCGCCTTGGTCTGGTCGGCCATCGAATAGCGCACCACGACCCGGCCACCGTGCTGCATGATGGCGGCGTCCTCGTTGCCCTTGCGCACCGCGGCGATCGCATCGGCGACGGACTGGCCGTGCGTGATCGTCAGCACCCGCGCCAGCCCGGGATCGGCCAGCTCGGCCTGGTGCAGCAGCTGCACATGACCGACTGCGATCAGGCTTATCTTCGGCACCGAGGAGTTCTTGTAGAGCGAGCCGAACAACACCAGGAACAGAAGGGGCAGCAGGATCGAGAAGATGAGCGCGGCCCTGTCTCTGACGAAACCGAGCAGCATCGCGCGGGACAGGCTCGCTAGGCCCCCGCCCTTCACGCGCGATACTCCCGTCCGGTCAGGGCGAGGAATACGTCCTCCAGGTTGGCGCCCTGCACCCGCAAGCCCGCGAGGGCGTCGGCCCCAGCCAGGCCAGAAAGCACGTGCGCCGGGTCACTGGTCGCGATGGTGAGCGAGACGCCGTCGTCGGCAGCGTTGGTGGCCCCTTGCAGCGCCGCCGCGCGCTCCCTGGTGATCAGGCCGGACTGGATGCTGATCCGCAGCGGCTGGTCAAGTTCGCGTACGAGCGCGGCCGGAGGGCCGGCCCGCAGTATCTTGCCGTTGTCCATGATGGCGACCCGGTCGCACAGCGACTCCGCCTCGTCCATATGGTGGGTGGTCAGCATAACTGTCCGGCCCGAGCTGCTGATCTGACGCAGCAGGTCCCACAGGTTGCGCCTGGCTTGCGGGTCGAGCGCTCCAGTGGGTTCGTCGAGGAAGAGCAGTTCAGGGTCGTGCACGAGCGCACATGCGATCGACAGCCGCTGTGCCTGACCGCCTGACAGCTTCTCTGTGCGCTGCCCGCCCTGCTCGGTCAGCCCGACCGTGCCCAGCATCTCGTCCGCTCGCTTGGCCGGGACGCCGTACAGGGACGCGAAGGTGCGGATCTGCTCGCGCGCCGTCAGCCGCTCGAAGAATGACGACGACTGCAGCTGCACGCCGATCCTGGGCAGCAGCCGCGAGTTGCGCGGCCACGCCGGAAGCCCGAACACGCTGACTCTCCCGGAGTCTGGCCTGCGCAGCCCTTCGATGATTTCGAGCGTCGTGGTCTTGCCCGCGCCGTTGGGCCCAAGAATGCCGAAGAACTCACCTGGCTCGACGTCGAAGCTGACGCCGTCCACAGCTGTCACATCGCCGTAGGACTTGCGCACGTCGCTGACCGTTATTGCGGCCGACACAAGGCGCAACCCTAACAGATCAGGACCAACACGCAGGAATCCGAAACGCGCCAATTGGCGCAGACGGTGCGGACGCGGCCTAGACGATCTTGCGAGCTCTGTGCCTGGCGAGCTCGTCGGTGCCCTGGGCGGTCGCGGCGTCCTCGCCCACGTCAGCGGGCAGGTCCGCCAGTGACCCCTCGACCTCCTGCCAAACCCGCCCGAGCGCGATCCCGAATACGCCCTGCCCGCCTTGCAGGAGGTCGACGACCTCGTCAGGGGATGTGCAGGCGTACACACTCGCGCCGTCACTCATCAGCGTGATCTGGGCAACGTCGGCGGCGCCGTGCTCGCGCAGGTAGGCCACAGCAGCCCGGATTTGCTGCAGTGAGATCCCGGTGTCGAGCAGCCGCTTGACCACGCGCAGCACCAGAATGTCGCGGAACCCGTACAGCCGCTGAGAGCCCGAGCCAGTGGCCGGCCGCACGCTCGGCTCGACCAGGCCGGTCCTCGCCCAGTAGTCGAGCTGGCGGTAGCTGATCCCGGCCGCGGCACAGGCAGTCGTGCCGCGATAGCCAACATCGGTGGGCAGCGGGTCAAGCTCATCGTCAAAGAGCAAACCTTGCTCCCCAGCACGCCGAGCCGCCGCGCTCCGGTCGCGCTCGTCGTGCTTGTCGCCCTTGATCACCGCCACGCCCACCTCCGGCCTCACGGGGTGCACGATTCGCACGTTAGGCCCGCGGAGTGACCCCGTCAACGATCTCCCCCGGCGCGTCGCGCCGCGGACACGCGCTAGGTTGCGCTCCCGAAGTCTTCGGGTGTGATGTTGTCGAGAAACTCGCGGAACTTCTCGACCTCATCTTCGTTTTCTTGCTCATCGGGGATCGAGACGCCGGCTTCGTCGAGTATCTCGTCCTGGGCGAAGATCGTAGTGCCTGTGCGCAGCGCAAGTGCGATCGAGTCCGACGGCCGGGCGCTGACCGTCGTGCCGTTCGAGAACACCAAGTCGGCGAAGAAGATCCCGTCGCGCAGCGCGGTGATGTTCACTCGCGACAGCTCGACCTTGAGGGCCTGGAGGATGTCTCGCATGAGGTCGTGGGTTAGCGGCCTCGCGGGGACCATTCCCTGCTGCGCGAACGCGATGGCGGTCGCCTCCATCGGCCCTATCCAGATCGGGAGGTAACGCTCACCTCCGCTTTCCTTGAGCAAGACGATGGGCTGGTTCGTCGGCATCTCGACCCGGACGCCTACGACCTCCATCTCCTTCACCGCGACTCCGTCCTCAGTTGCGCCTCATGTCAGCGTTGTTCCCTTACCCTGCGCGTGGCACTCCCTTGCCAACGTACACCCCCTGTTGCCGTCCACGGACACCTGCTTGGGCGGGTTCCGGGTCCCGCAGAGGCCGTCGGGGCGACACGCCTGCGAGCCTTGTTGAGGCACGTTGACCGCTCGTTCACGCGGTCGCGTCCGTTACTCCTGGCCGCGCCTGGGCGGCGCCGGGGACCCGGCCTGGCAGGGCTCCAGGTTGAGGGGCGACCAGCACATCGCCTGGAGGGCCGGCCAGGCCAGCTTCCGTCAGCGCTGCGTCGACCAGGACCGCATGCAGCCTCATGAGCAGGCCCGCGATCTCTCCTGCGGTCCTCCCCGCCGCATCCTTGGCCTGAGGGCTCCGCTGCCGGAGGGTGGGCGCGACGACCTGCTCGATCAGCGACACCTCCTTGTCAGCCGCGGTCCTGACGGTACGCAAGTGCCTGGCCTGTACGCCGTGCGCGGCCAAGGTGGCGACGGCGGCCGCGACATCGAGCGCGTCCTGGCTATACAGCCGGCCGACCCTGCGGACCAGACCGTGTTCTTCAAGCTCAGCAAGCTGCTGTTCGTCGATGCCAGCCGAGTCAAGCAGGTCGCGCCTGCTGATCATCTCCGGCCGCTCCGGCCGAGCCGCCGCCTCTCTGTGCTGCAGCCGCTCTTTGATCACGCGCAGCGGCAGGTACTGGTCGCGCTGCGCGGTCAAGATGAACCTCAGCTGATCGACATCCGCAGAGCCGAAGCGGCGGTATCCGGACGGCGAGCGGGCAGGGTTGATCAAGCCCTCGGACTCGAGGAAGCGGATCTTTGAGACGCTGATATCGGGGAACTCGCCACGGAGCTCGACAAGCACCTCTCCGATCCCGAGATATGCCCGCGCAAACTGACCGTTCATACCGTCCTGCAGGCTAGCGCTGGAGGAAGACCAGCCGGAAC
>Ga0126378_10000879_pt1 | contig 22149 bp, 23 predicted proteins | sample PanSoiMetPlot_23_FD_92587 | JGI IMG/M metagenome (GOLD analysis project Ga0126378, IMG submission 92587) | Tropical forest soil microbial communities from Panama - MetaG Plot_23 | ecosystem: Environmental > Terrestrial > Soil > Tropical forest > Bulk soil | place: Panama | collected 2016-02-17
CGCCATGCCCCGACGGCAGCACCGACCCCGCCATGCCCCCGACGGCAGCACCGACCCCGCCATGCCCCCGACGGCGCACCGACCCTGCCATGCCACCGACGGCGCACCAACCCCCGCCCTCCCTCGGGGGGCGGGCCCACACTACGGCGGCGGCGGCGTGGCGTCAACGTCGCCCGTAAAGGCCCGAACGACTCTTCGGGCGGCCGGCCGCGGTCAGTCGGTGAAGAGCCCTGCCACCGACAGCCGCGGCCACACGTCCTGGCCGGACACATGGTCCAGGACGGCGGCGCCGTACAGGCTGGCGTACCGCCGGACCAGGCGCTCGCCGGCGAGGGCGCTGGCAGCGCCGGGTGGCCGCCGTAGCCGCGGCCGGGCCCAACTGCCTGAGTGGCGGGCCGCCCGCAGGTCGCTGTCCAGGTCGAGGGGGGGCCGACTCGAGCTCGGCTCAGCCGGCGACCAGGTCGGGCCGGATCGCGAGGAGGGCCGACGTCTCGGAGGCGCCGGAGCACCAGGCACCCTCGTCGCGCAGCCGCTCGACGGCCGGCCAGGCCAGCTCCTCCAGGCGGTGCACGTGGCCCACGGCGGACAATCTAGCGGTGCGCATGACGTGCCGCGTGGGTGGGCCGCCGTGATCCTGGTCACCGGCGCCACCGGGTTCGTGGGCGGCCACCTGCTGCCCCGCCTGCAGGGCGAGCGGGTGCGGGTCCTGGTTCGCCGGGCCGGCGCCTGTCCAGCCGCCGGCGTCGAGGAGGCCGTCGGCGACCTGACGCGCCCCGAGACGCTGCCCCCGGCGCTGAGCGGCGTTGACACCGTCGTCCACGCGGCGGCCATCACGGCCAACGTGAAGGAGCCCTACCGGGGCGCATACGACGCGATCAACCGGCGCGGCACCGAGCACCTGGTCGCGGCCGCGAAGGAGGCCGGGGCCGGCCGCCTGGTGGTCATGTCGGGGCTGGGCACGAAGCCCGCGCCGGCCGGCACCTACATGGCCACGCGGTGGGGCCTGGAGGAGGCTGTGCGCCGCTCCGGCATCCCCTACGTGATCCTGCAGCCGTCAGTCCTCTTCGGCGACGGCGCCGAGTTCGTCGCCGCGCTGGCACGGCTGGTGCGCGGCTCGCCGGTCGTCCCGGTGCTGGGCCGGCCCGACGCCCGGTTCCAGCCGTTCTGGATCGACGACCTGACTCGATGCCTGGCGCAGGCCATCACGGACAGGAGCCTGGACGGCCGGGCGATCCCCCTCGGCGGCGCGGAGCACGTGACCATGCGGGAGATCCTGGAGACCATCGCCGCCGCCCTGGGCAGGCGGCCCAGGCTCGTCCCGCTGCCGCTGGGCGTGGCCAGGGTGCAGGCCGGCGTGATGTCCGCGGTGCTGCCCCGGCCCCCGCTCACCCCGGCCACCCTGGAGCTGTTCGACTTCGAGAACGCCACCGACCTGGACGCGTGCGAGCGGGCATTCGGGTTCCGGCCCCGCGGCTTCCGCGAGCACCTGCTGGCGTCTGGCGTCGAGGCGTGACCTCCGGGCCGCGGGCCGGGGCTGCGCCTCGTTAGTGCAAGCTCACTCCCTGGAGGTGAAGACATGGAGCTCGTGAGCCCGCGCGTGCGGTCGCTGCGCCGGCAGGCCCTGGCGGACCCGGATGGGTTCTGGGGCGATGCCGCCGCCCTGCTGCCCTGGTTCCGCCGCTGGGACAGCGTGTTCGACTGGGACCCCGAGCGCCCGGACGAGCGCGGCCGCTACTTCCGCTGGTACACGGGCGGGCTCACGAACCTGGCCTGGAACTGCGTGGACCGGCACGTGGCCCGCGGCGCGGGGGGCCGCGCCGCGCTGGTGGCCGTGAACGAGCGCGGGGACCGGACGACGCTGACCTACGCGCAGCTGCAGCGCGAGGTGCGGAGGTGCGCCGCGGCCCTGCGCGGGCTCGGCATCGGCCGCGGCGACCGGGTCGGCATCTACATGCCGACCTGCGCCGAGGCGATCGTGCTCATGCTGGCCTGCGCCCGCATCGGCGCAATCCACCTGGTCGTCTTCGCCGGGTTCGGCTCGGGCGCGCTGGCGGACCGGGTGGGGGGCGCCGGCGCGAAGGCGCTGTTCTGCGCCGACCTGACCTGGCGCAAGGGCCGCGAGGTGCCGCTGGGCGGCATCGTGGACCAGGCGCTCGCCGACGCCGCCTCGGTGGAGCGGGTCGTCGTGCTCCGGCGCGGCGGCGGGACCGGACCGGGCGTCGAGGGCCGCGACCTCGACTGGGCGGAGTTCATGGCCCTCGGCGAGGGGCAGCCCGACGGCCACGAGGAGCTGGAGTCCAACGAGCCGGCCTTCATCCTGGCCACCTCGGGCACGACGGCCAAGCCGAAGCTCGCCGTGCACGCGCACGGGCCGTACCAGGTCCACGTGCACGCCATGGGGGCCTGGATGTTCGGCCTGCAGGAGGCCGACGTCTGGTGGTCGACGTCCGACATCGGGTGGGTGGTCGGCCACAGCTACATCGTCTACGCACCGCTGCTGGCGGGCTGCACGACCATCGCCTACGAGGGCGCCCTCGACCATCCCGGGGCCCAGACGTTCTCGCGCGTGGTGGCCGAGAACGGCGTCACCGGGGTGTTCACGTCGCCGACGGCGGTCCGCCTGCTGATGCGGTACGGCCGGCAGGCCGTGGCGGCGCACGACCTGCGGTCGCTGACCAGGGTCTTCTGCGCGGGCGAGGTGCTGAACGCCCCGGCCTGGGAGTGGCTGCAGAAGGAGGTGCTGGAGGACCGGATCCCCGTCGTCGACCACATGTGGCAGACGGAGACGGCCGGCCCTATCGTGGGCAACCCCTGGGGGCTGGGCCTGCTGCCCATCAAGCCCGGCTCGTCCGGCATCCCGCTGCCCGGCGTCGACATCGCGGTGATGAGTCCCGAGGGGGAGGACTGCCAGACCGGGGAGAAGGGCATCATGGTCATCCGCCGGCCGTTCCCCGGCCTGACGGCGACGCTGTGGGGCGAGGTGGAGCGGTATGCGGCCGACTACTGGCGGCGCGTGCCGGGCCGCACCGTGTACTTCAGCGGTGACGCGGCTGCCTTCGACGAGGACGGCTATGTGTGGTTCAGCGGCCGGGCGGACGAGATCATCAAGATCGCGGGACACCGCATCGGGACCATCGAGGTCGAGACCGCGTTCCTGCGCCACCCGGCGGTCGCCGAGGCCGGCGTCACCGCCCGGCCCGACCCGGTGCGCATGGAGGTGATCTCGGCGTTCATCGTGCTGCGGGCGGGCAGCCAGCCGTCCGATGAGCTGCGGCAGGACCTGCTGGCCACGGTGCGCAGGGAGCTGGGGCCGGTGGCGGTGATCGGCGACCTGAACTTCGTCGGGACGCTGCCCAAGACCCGCAGCGGCAAGATCATGCGCCGGGTGCTGAAGGCCGTGACGCTGGGCCGGGAGCCAGGCGACATCTCGACCATCGAGGACGAGGGCTCGGTGGCCGAAGCCAGCGAGGCCTGGCGGGCGATGCGCCGCGAGATCGGCGCGGACTTGCCGGTGGGGGACTGACGACGGGAGGGTCGCCCTCGCCGGCCAGGCCAGGCCGGCGAGGACGGCGAGGACGAACCGCTCAGTTCCGCAGCCAGCCCACGACCCCGCCGGCCACCCTGGCCGGCGTGGTCTGTGCCTTGATCAGGTATTCCAGCGCGCCCAGCTTCAGGCCGCGGTCGACCAGTTCGCGCTCGCTGTAGTTGGACAGGATCACCACCGGGACCCGGCTGGTTCGCTTGTCCCTGCGCAGCGCCTCCAGCACGCCGAGCCCGTCCATCTTGGGCAGCCGGATGTCCAGGAAGATGATGTCCGGTGGACAGGCGGTGGCCATCTCCACGGCCTGCACGCCGTCGCCGGCCACCTCGACCGCGTAGCCGTCGAGCTCCAGCTTCAGCTTGTACATCTGGGCCACGGCCGGATCGTCTTCCACGAACAGGACGTGGACGTCCTCGTCCTCGGATCTCGTCAATTCCTGGTCGCCAACCTCTCTCAACGTCATTCGCCGGTCCTCAAGGCGCCCGTCATGGCCTGCCTGCCTCTCTGGCACCCATCGGCCGAGCTCGACCGGGGTGCATGCCGATTCCCCACGCGGCGGCGCCTCAGGAAGCGTACCGCCTGCGCGCCCCGTGCGCCAGCCGGGGCGCGCGCGGGAGACCCGGCTGCACCGCATAAAGAAGCGCCGCCCCGGGGGTAGTCAGGGCGGCGCGGCCAAGGAAGGGGGCCGAGGCTCGGCGCATCCGGCCTCGTCCTCTCCCCTTAACGTGCCGGGCGGCGGAAAAGGCACGGTGCCGGCTTGAAAAGCGGCGCGGCGGTCGCCCAGAGTAGGTAGCCCATGTCGAAGAGCGCCGTCTTCGTCTGTCGCGAGTGCGGGGGAGAGTCGCCCCGGTGGTCGGGCCAGTGCCCGCACTGCCGCTCCTGGAACACCCTGGAGGAGGTCAGGGCGCCCCGTGGAGCCGGCCGGCGGGCCGGCGCCTCCGCCCCGCCGGCTCGGGCCATCCCGATCGCGGAGATCGACCTCGACGTGTCCACCCGCCTGGCCCTGGAGTGGGACGAGCTGAACCGGGTCCTGGGCGGCGGCGTGGTGCCGGGCGGCGTGGTGCTGGTGGGCGGCGAGCCCGGCGTCGGCAAGTCGACGCTGCTCATGCATCTGGCCGCCCAGGCGGCCGGGGGCGGCGGAGACGTCCTCTACGTGTCCGGCGAGGAGTCGGCCCAGCAGGTGGTCATGCGGGCCCGGCGGCTGGGCGTGGCCGCGCCCGGCCTGAAGCTGATGGCCGAGACCGACGTCGAGGCGGTCGCCGGCACGATCGAGCGGGAGGCGCCGGCGATCGCGATCGTCGACTCGATCCAGACCATGGTCGACGGCGCGGTCGAGGCCGCGCCCGGCAGCGTGAGCCAGGTACGCGAGTGCGCCGGGCGCCTGCTGCGGGCGGCCAAGGCTTCGCACGTCCCGGTCTTCCTGGTCGGTCACGTGACCAAGGAGGGGGCGATCGCGGGCCCGCGCGTGCTGGAGCACATGGTGGACACCGTCCTCTACCTGGAGGGCGAGTCGGGACAGGAGTTCCGCATCCTGCGGGCCGCGAAGAACCGGTTCGGCTCGACCGAGGAGATCGGCATCTTCGCGATGGGAGAAGGGGGCATGGCGGAGGTGCGCGACCCCAGCGCCGTCCTGCTCGGGGACCTGCGGGCGGTGCCGGGCGCGGTGGTGCTGGCCGCGATGGAGGGCAGCCGGCCCCTGCTGGTCGAGCTTCAGAGCCTGGTCACCCAGACCGTGTTCGGCCTGCCCAGGCGGTCGGCGACCGGCATCGACCTGAACCGCGTGCACATGGTGCTCGCGATCCTGGACCGATGGGCCCAGCTGCGCTTCGACAAGTCCGACGTCTACGTCAACGTGGCCGGCGGCATCCGGGTGGCCGAGCCCGCCGCCGACCTGGCCCTGGCGCTGTCCATCGCCGGCAACCTGCGCGGCCACCCGCTCCGGCCCGACACCGTGGTGATCGGCGAGCTGGGTCTGGGCGGCGAGGTGCGCCGGGTCGGCCGCCTCGAGCGCCGGCTCCAGGAGGCCTCGCGGCGCGGCTTCATCCGCGCCATCCTGCCGCCGGCGCCGCTGGCCGCGCCCGGCGCCATGGAGCTCGTCCCCGTGCGCGACCTTGGCGAGGCGCTGACGGCCGCGTTCCCCCGCTGGGAGCGCTCGCACGTGGCGAGCTGAGGGCCGAGGAGGGACTGTCGTTGCAGATCGGAGCCATCGTCGCCGCCGCCGGCCTGGGCACGCGGCTGGGCCGGGGCAGCAAGGCGTTCGTGGCCCTGCACGGCCGGACCGCGCTGGCGAGGGCTGTCGCCCTCCTCCTCGCCGTCGACGAGGTCGACCGGATCGTCGTGGTGGGGCCTCCGATGCAGCTCGAGCCGGCCGAGCGCGAGGTCCGGGGCCTCCTTCCCCGCAAGCCGGTGGTGGTGTGCGCCGGCGGCGAGACGCGCCAGCAGTCCGTGCGCGCCGGCCTCGCGGCACTGGAGGGCTGCGACTACGTCCTGGTCCACGACGCCGCCCGTCCCCTGGCGACGCCGTCGCTGGTCCGCCGCGTGCTGGGCGCGGCCATGCAGACCGGGGCCGCGATCCCGGGCCTGCCGCCCCGGGACGCCGTGAAGCGGGTGGAGGGCGCCCGCGTCGTCGAGAGCCTGGACCGCTCTCACCTGGTCCTGGCCCAGACGCCCCAGGCGTTCAGCTACCAGCTGCTGGAGCGGGCGCACTTCGAGGCTGCGGACGCGGGCCTGGTCGGCGACGACGACGCCCAGCTGGTGGCGGCCGCCGGTCACGCCGTGGCCGTGGTGCCCGGTGAGCGGGTCAACGTCAAGCTCACCACGCCCGAGGACCTGGCGCTGCTGGAGGCGCTCCTCCGCGAGCGGGAGCCGCCGGCGGAGGCGGCGCCCTGACCGCGAGGGTCGGCATCGGCAGCGACCTGCACGGCCTGGTGGAGGACCGGCCGCTCGTCCTGGGCGGCGTCCGGGTCCCCCACGACCGCGGCCTGCGCGGCCACTCCGACGCCGACGTCCTGACCCACGCGGTGATCGACGCCCTGCTGGGCGCGGCGGCGCTGGGCACCATCGGCGAGCGCTTCCCCGACACCGACCCGAGCTACGCCGGCGTCTCCTCCCTGGTCCTCCTGGACGCGACCATGCGCCTCATCGAGGAGGCCGGCTACCGGGTCGTCAACGTGGACAGCGTGGTGATCGCCCAGGAGCCCCGGCTCCAGCCGCATCTCGGTACCATGGCGCGCACGCTGGCCGAGCGGATGCGGGTCTCTACCACCTGCGTGGGGGTCAAGGCGACCTCCCCGGAGGGGCTTGGCGCGCTGGGGCGGCGGGAGGGCATCGCCGCCCAGGCCGTGGTGCTGTTGGAGCTGGACGAATGACGCTGAGGCTGCACAACACGCTGACCGGACGAACGGAGGACTTCCAACCCCTGGAGACCGGGCTGGTCCGCATGTACACCTGCGGCCCCACCGTCTGGAGCCACTCGCACGTCGGCAACTTCCGGGCGGTCCTCTTCTACGATCTGCTGCGCCGGCACCTGGTGGTGAGCGGCTACCGGGTGCTGCACGTGATGAACATCACGGACGTGGACGACCGGATCATCGAGCGGGCCGCCGCCGCTGGAGTGACCATCGACCAGCTCACCCGGCCCTTCGAGGAGGCGTTCTTCGAGGATCTCGGCCGCCTGCGGGTGCAGGAGGCCGACATCTGCCCGCGCGCCACCGGCCACGTCGAGGAGATGGTCCTGCTCATCGAGCGCCTGCTCGCGAGCGGCCACGCCTACGAGGCGGAGGACGGCGTGTACTTCCGGGTGGCCAGCTTCCCGGCCTACGGTGCGCTCACCCACCTGGACCGGGCGGGCCTCCGGTCAGGAGCCCGGGTGGCTTCCGACAAGTACGAGAAGGAGGCGGCCACCGACTTCGCGCTGTGGAAGCGGGCTCGCCCCGAGGACGAGCAGGTCGGCGCCGCCTGGGAGGCGCCGTTCGGCCGGGGCCGGCCGGGCTGGCACGTCGAGTGCTCGGCTATGGCCATGAGGTACCTGGGCGAGACGCTCGACCTGCACGCCGGCGGCGTCGACCTGCTCTTCCCGCACCACGAGAACGAGATCGCGCAGTCCGAGGCGGCCACCGGCAGGCCCTTCGCCCGCTGGTGGCTCCACTCCGCGCACCTGGCGGACGCCACCGGCGCCAAGATGTCCAAGAGCGAGGGCAACATCACGACGCTGCGCGAGCTGGTGGCGGCCGGCCACGACCCGCTCGCCGTCCGGCTGCTGCTGATGGGCAGCGCGCACTACCGGTCGAGGATCCGGCTGACCGACGAGGCCCTGCACGGCGCGGCCGAGCAGCTGCGCCGGCTTCAGGACTTCGCTGACCGGGTCCGGCGACTGGAGCCGGGTCCGGCGGACGAGGCAGGCCTGTTCCAGGACGTGCTCGACGCGCGGGACGCCTACCGGGAGGCCCTCGACGACGACCTCAACCTGCCGCGGGGTCTGGGCCACGTCTTCGAGCTGGTCAGGACGGCCAACGCGGCCATGGACGCGGGCCGGGTCGGCATCGCCGGGCGGGAGGCGCTGGTCGCCCTCCTCGCCGACGTGGACGCCCACCTGGACGTGCTCACGCCTGAGCAGACGTCCCTCGATGCGGCCGTGGAGCGCCTGATCGCCGAGCGCGAGGAGGCCAGGAGGGCGCGCGACTTCGCCGCCGCAGACCGGATCCGCGAGCGCCTGCGCGAGCAGGGCGTGCAGCTCGAGGACTCCCGCGAGGGCGTCCGCTGGCGGCTGGTGCGACCATGAGCGGCTCCCGCCCCCGCGACGAGCGGCCGCAGCCACGGTCCCGCCGGCCGCGGACCCCTGAGGCTCCGGCGCGGGCGCCGGAGGCACGGCGGCCGCGGGACGATCGGGGAGCGCCGGTACGGCCGCCGACCCCCCGGCCGGTGGCCGACCGGCCGGCGCGCACACCCCGAGGCATGGGCCCCCTGCCGCCGCCGGGGCGGCCCGCGCGGACGCCGGACGAGACGGCGCGGAGGCCGCCGAGCGCGGGCCCGCCGACCCCGGCCGCCCGGCGGCAGGCGCGCGAGCGGCCGGCGGCCGACCGGCCGGTGCCGGAGCGGCGCGCGCCGGCGCCGCGCCGGAGGGACGACGTGATCTTCGGCCGCAACGCCGTCCTGGAGGCGGCCAGGGCCGGACGCGTCCGCCGCGTGCTCGTGGCCGCCGGCCTCGGGCCGGACCCGCGCCTCGATGAGCTCAGGTCCCTCGTCCCGGTCCAGGAGGCGGCGCCGGCCAGGGTCGAGGCCATGGCCCAGGGCGCCCACCAGGGGGTGGTGGCCGAGCTGCTGCCCCGGACCTTCCTGACCCTCCGGCAGCTCCTGGACGGCTCGCCCACGCTGCTCCTGGCGCTGGACAGCATCGAGGACCCCCAGAACCTGGGGGCGATCCTGCGCAGCGCCGAGGCGGCCGGGGTCGACGGGGTGGTGCTGCCCGAGCGGCGCTCGGCGCCGCTCAGCGGCGCCGCCGTCAAGGCCAGCTCGGGGGCGAGCGAGCACCTGCGCATCTGTCGGGTGCCGGGCCTGCCCTCGGCCGTGGCCGACGTTCGCCGCGCCGGTCTCTGGTGCGTGGCCCTGGACCCCCGCGGCGAGGCGCTGCCCTGGGAGTTCGACCTGCGGCTGCCGGTCTGCATCGTGGTGGGCGGCGAGGGCGCCGGCGTGCACCGCCTGGTCAAGGAGCGGTGCGACGCGCGCCTGCGTCTGCCCATGGCGGGCCGGGTGGCCAGCCTCAATGCCTCGGCGGCGGCGTCCGCGCTGCTGTACGAGGTGGCCCGCCAGCGGTCTCGCTGAGCGCCCAGGACCGTGGTGGAGGATCCGAACTCGTGAAGGCCGCACGCCGGACCCGGATCGTCTGCACGCTCGGCCCCTCGAGCGTGCGGCCCGCGGTCGTCCGCCGCCTGGTCGCGGCCGGCATGGACGTCGCTCGCCTCAACTTCTCACACGGGGATGCCGACACCCACCGGGCCGCCGCCAGGGTGGTTCGGGAGGCGGCGGCCGCCGGCGGCCGGCACGTGGCGCTGCTGCAGGACCTGCAGGGGCCCAAGGTGAGGACCGGGTCGTTCGAGCCGCCGCTGGTCCGGCTCCAGCGCGGCGGGCAGGTCACGGTGACCTCCCGGGCCGTCACGGGCGGCCCCCAGATGGTGCCGCTGAGCCACCGGGAGCTCGTCGACGCCCTGCGGCCGCGAGACCGGGTGCTGCTGGCGGACGGCCAGATCGAGCTGCGGGTCCGCGAGGTGGCCGGGCCCGACGTCCGCTGCACGGTCGTGCGCGGCGGCCTGCTGGAGGCTCGCAGGGGGGTCATCGCGCCCGGTCGCCCCGTTGCCCTGCCGGCCCTGACCGACAAGGACCTGGCGGACCTCGATCTCGGGCGAGAGCTCGACTTCGACTACGTGGCGCTGTCGTTCGTGCGCGGCGTCGAGGACGTGCGCGCCTGCCGGGCGGCCCTGAAGGCCCGCGGCCTCCGCACGCCGGTGGTGGCCAAGCTGGAGCGGGGGGAGGCCATCCGCCACCTGGGCGACATCCTGGGCTGCGTGGACGGCGTGATGGTGGCCCGCGGCGACCTCGGGGTCGAGCTCTCGCTGGCCGAGGTGCCGGCGATCCAGAAGGACGTGATCGAGCGCAGCAACCGCGCCGGAGTGCCCGTCATCACGGCCACGGAGATGCTCGAGTCGATGGTGACGTCGAACCGGCCCACGAGGGCGGAGGCGTCGGACGTGGCGAACGCCATCTGGGACGGCACGGATGCCGTCATGCTGTCCCAGGAGACGTCGGTGGGCGCCCACCCGGTCGAGGCCGTGCGCGCGATGGCCGGCATCTGCCTGGCCGCCGAAAGCCACGCGGCCTACCTGCGCGGACGCCGCGCCTGGTACGAGCCGGGCTCGACCGGGGCCGCCATCGCCCGCGCCGCGGCCTCGGTCGCCGAGGAGGTCGGCGCCCGCGCCATCGTGGCCTTCACGGAGTCGGGGATGACCGCCCGCCGGGTCAGCAAGGCCCGGCCGGCCGTCCCGGTGATCGCGGCCAGCCCGCACCCCGGTGTGCTCCGGCGGACGGCCCTGTACGCTGGCGTCGTGCCGCTGGAGGTGGAGCAGGGTCACGACACCGACGACATGATCGGCAAGGGCACGCGGGCCGCGCTGGAACGGGGCCTGGTCAGGCCCGGGGACCGCATCGCCTGCGTGGCCGGAGTGCCCGTCGGCGCGCCCGGCCAGACCAACCTGGTGAAGGTGGAGGTGGTCAGGTGATCGGCCCGGATCCCTGCCTGGAGGCCCTGCGGGTGCTCGGCCACGAGCTGCGCCGGCCGCTGACGGTGCTGAGGGGCGCGGCCACCCTGCTGATCGACGACGGGGGCGCGCTGCCGGAGGCCGGCCGGCGGCAGATGCTGACCCTGATCGACCGCGGCGCCAGCGAGATGGCCGACCTCATCGACGACCTGCTGACCGCGGTCCACCTCGAGCAGCGGGACATCGAGTACCGGTCCGAGCGGATCCCGCTGGCCGGGCTCGTCCAGGAGGCGGTGCACGCCGCCTTGAGGCTCGACCCCGAGCGGGCGATCGCCGTGAGCGGCGTCGCCGGTTTCGAGGTGGTTGCCGACCCGGAGCAGGCGGCCAGGGCGCTGCGGGCGGTCGTCGTGAACGCCGTGCAGCACTCGCCGGCGGCCGCGCCGGTCGAGGTGGTGGCCGCCGCCGAGGCCGACGTGGTGCGAGTCGAGGTGCGGGACCGCGGTCCCGGCATCCCGGCGGACCGCCGCGAGCGCGCGTTCGAGAAGTTCGCGCGGCTGGAGGGGACGGCGGCGGGAGCAGGCCTGGGGCTGTTCCTCGCCCGCGGGCTGGCCAGGGCAATGGGGGGCGACGTGGAGCTCTCCGGCCGGGAAGACGGAGGCACGGTCGTCTGTTTTACTCTCAGACGCCGTGGCTGAAGAAGACAAGAACGGTCGATACGAGCGGGTCCTGGTCGTCGCTGCCCATCCGGACGACCCCGAGTTCGGCTTCGGCGCGAGCGTCGCGAAGCTGGCGGGCGAGGGCTCGGACGTCTTCTACGTGATCTGCACGGACGGCTCCCAGGGCGGCGAGGACCCCTCGGTCCCGGACGCGGAGCTCACCGCCACCCGGTACGCCGAGCAGCGGGCCGCGGCGGAGGTGCTTGGGGTCAGAGACGTGGTCTTTCTCGGCTTCCGCGACGGCCACCTCGTGCCCAGCGTTGAGCTGCGCAAGGCCATCTCGCGCGAGATCCGGAGGTTCCGGCCGGACCTGGTCCTGACGCACACCCCGGTCCGCTCGCTGGGCGTCGGCATCGGCGCCTCGCACCCGGACCACCTGGCCGTGGGCGAGGCGACGCTCAGCGCGGTGTACCCCGACGCCCGCAACCCGCGCGCCTACCCGGAGCTGCTGGAGGAGGGCCTGCAGGCCCACCGGGTGCGGGAGGTGTGGCTGCCGGGCTTCGACGGCGCCGATCACTTCGTGGACGCAACTGGCCTGATGGACAAGAAGATCGAGGCCATCCTGTGCCACCGCAGCCAGTTCCAGAAGCCCGGCGTCCCCGAGGACGGCCCCGGCAAGTGGATCCGCGAGCGGATGAGGCAGACGGGCGAGAAAGCCGGCTTCGAGTACGCGGAGGCGTTCAAGAAGCTGCAGACGGGCTAGGGCGCTTGCCCCTCCCCCCTCGCGGGGGAGGTGGCCCGGAGGCCGGAGGGGGGTACCGGTAGATCGTCCCCCCGCCCAACCTGCCCTCGGACGGGGGAGGGGCAATGGCGGCCGCAGGGGCGTAGAACCAGAAGACATGCTCTGGGTCGGCACCTCCGGCTGGCAGTACGGCGACTGGCGGGGCAGCTTCTACCCGGACGCGCTCCCCCAGCGCGGCTGGCTGGCCCACTACGCCGAGCGCTTCCGGACAGTGGAGCTGAACAACTCCTTCTACCGCCTGCCGGAGGCTTCCAGCTTCCGGCGCTGGCGGGACGAGGTCCCCGAAGACTTCGTGGTCGCCGTCAAGATGAGCCGCTTCCTCACCCACCTGAGGCGGCTGCGCGAACCGGCCCAGCCGGTGGCGCTGTTCATGGAGCGGGCGCGCGAGCTGGGCCCGAAGCTGGGGCCGGTCCTGCTCCAGCTGCCGCCCACGATGCGGGTCGAGCCGGAGCGCCTGGCGGACGCGCTGGACCAGTTCCCGGGGGAAGTTCGCGTGGCGGTCGAGCCCCGACACGAGTCGTGGTTCTGCGACCCGGTGCGGTCGCTGCTGGAGGACCGCGGTGCCGCGCTCTGCCTGGCCGACGCGCCGGGGCGCCGCTGGCCGGCCTGGCGCACCGCCGACTGGGGCTTCGTCCGCTTCCACGCGGGCCTGGCCCACCCGCATCCCTGCTACGGCGAGCGGGCGCTGACCACCTGGGCTGAGCGGATCGCGTCCCTGTGGCCGCCGGCCGCCGACGTGCACTGCTACTTCAACAACGACATGCTGGCCTGCGCGGTCCGGGACGCGACCGTGTTCGCGCGCCTGGCGGCCGGGGCCGGGCTGCAGCCCACCCGGGTGCCGCGTACCTCCGAGGTCAGCCTGGCGGTCTGAGCTGACCGGGGTGTGTGGGGAGGGACCCGCGGGAGTTCCGGGGGAACTCGGCCATCATGTGGTACGCTTGACGAGGCCTGGGACGCCTAGGCTCGTTTTTTTCTTCCCCAGCCAGAGAAAGCTCACCTATGGAAACGATCATCACGCTCCAGTGCGGCGAGTGCAAGCGCCGCAACTACACGACGGTCAAGAACAAGAAGAACGACCCCGACCGCCTCGAGCTCCGGAAGTACTGCCGGTGGTGCCGGCGGCACACGTCCCACCGGGAGACGCGTTAGCCGTGGCCATCTCCGCACGCCGGACCGCCCGTGCCGAGCAGCAGGGGGGCGTCGTCCGCTTCCTGCGGGAGACGTTCGACGAGCTCCGCAAGGTCGTATGGCCGACCCCGCAGGAGCTCTACCGGTACACGCTGGTGGTGCTGGTCACCGTCACCGTGATCGGGGCGTTCATCTTCGCGGTGGACCAGACCCTCCACCTGCTGAGCAGCCGGTACATCTACACGGGGACGAGTCACTAGCGCAATGGCAACCGAGAGAGCCGACATCGCCTCGGTCGGCGCGGACGCCCAGTGGTACGTGATCCACGCGTACTCGGGCCACGAAGAGAAGGTCAAGAAGAACCTCGAGAAGCGGATCGAGTCCATGGACATGCAGGACAGCATCCTCGAGGTGTTCGTCCCGATGGAGGACGAGATCGAGATCAAGGACGGCAAGCGCCGGCACGTCCAGAAGCGGATCTTCCCCGGCTACGTCCTGGTCAAGATGATCATGTCCGACGAGTCCTGGTACGTCGTTCGCAACACACCCGGCGTGACGAGCTTCGTGGGCTCGGGGAACAAGCCGGTCCCGCTCCAGGAGAACGAGCTGCGCTCGATCCTGAAGCAGGTCAAGCAGGAGCCGCAGATCCGGGTCGAGTTCCAGATCGGCGAGAGCGTGCGGGTGGTCGACGGCCCGTTCGCGGACTTCCTGGGCAAGGTCGACGAGATCAACGCCGAGAAGGGGAAGTTGAAGGTCCTGGTCAACATGTTCGGGCGAGAGACGCCGGTGGAGCTCGACCTCCTCCAGGTCGAGAAGGTGCACTAGCGAAGGCTTCCAGCACCGATCCCGACCCTCCCTGCTGAGCAGGCAGGGTGGCGGGCCCAGCCGACGGAGCCCTGAGGAGAGAGATGGCGAAGAAGAAGATCCGCACGGTCCTGAAGATCGAGCTGCAGGCCGGGAAGGCGACGCCCGCGCCCCCGGTGGGCACGGCGCTGGGACCGCACGGCGTCAACATCATGGAGTTCACCCGCGCCTACAACGAGCGGACCGCCCAGCAGGCCGGCGACGTCGTGCCCGCGGAGATCACGATCTTCGAGGATCGCAGCTTCACGTTCGTCCTCAAGACGCCGCCGACCGTGCACCTGCTGAAGAAGGCGGCCGGCATCGAGAAGGGGTCGCTCAAGCCGAGGCGCGAGAAGGCCGGCAGCGTCACGCGGGCCCAGGTCCGGGAGATCGCCGAGGCCAAGGCCAAGGACCTGAACTCGTACGACCTCGAGCACTCGATGCGGATGATCGAGGGGACCGCCCGCTCGATGGGGCTCGAAGTCGTTGGCTAGCCGCCGCGGCAGGCGCTATGACGAGGCGCTGAAGACGGTCCAGGAGGCCCTGGGCGCCGACAGCGCCACCGGGCTCACACCGGTGCGGGCGTGCCAGGTGGTCAGGGACACCGCGACGGTCAAGTTCGACCCTTCCGTCGAGGCGCACGTGAGGCTGGGCGTGGACGTCCGCCACGCCGACCAGATCGTGCGCGGCACCGTCTCGCTGCCCGCCGGCACCGGCAAGACCGTCCGGGTGCTCACCTTCGTGGGCGGCGACAAGGCGCGCGAGGCGCAGGACGCGGGCGCCGACTACGTGGGCGGCGACGACCTCGTCCAGCGGATCCAGCAGGGCTGGACCGACTTCGACGTGGCCATCGCCACTCCCGACATGATGAGCAAGGTGGGGCCCCTCGGCCGCATCCTGGGGCCTCGGGGCCTGATGCCGAACCCGAAGTCGGGCACCGTGACGTTCGACATCGGCCGGGCCGTCCGGGAGGTCAAGGGCGGCCGGGTGGAGTTCCGGACCGACCGGGGCGGCATCATCCACGTGGCGATCGGGAAGGCCTCGTTCGCGGCGTCCGACCTGGAGCGGAACCTGGCGGCGCTGGTCGATGCCCTGGTCCGCGCGAAGCCGGCGGCCGCGAAAGGGCAGTACCTCCGGACGCTCTACCTTGCCACCACGATGGGCCCGTCGGTCCCCGTCGACGTGAAGGAAGCCGCCAAGCTCACCACCGGCTAGTCGTCCCTCCCCCCTCGCGGGGGAGGTGGCCCGGAGGGCCGGAGGGGGAACCGAGCAGCCCCTCCCCCCTCGCGGGGGAGGTGGCCCGCCAGGGCCGGAGGGGAGATCCGATTCGAGCAGCCCCTCCCCCAACCCCTCCCGCGAGGGGGGGGCGTCCTCAACGCGTCTTATCTGCCTGCGGTACGCCGCAGCACGTAGATGAGCGGCCGCTGGCCGCCCTGGAGGATGCGGATGGTGTGTTCGAGCTCCCACCGCCGGCCGGCCTCGCGCAGTCCGTCGTCGAACGGCCGCTGGTCGTGCGTCATGGCCACGAACCGGGCGCCGGGAGCCGCCAGGCGCGCCGCCTCCTCGAGCAGGGCGGGGTACAGGGCGACGTTCGGCCGCTGCTGTCCGGCCGCGCCGCCGTTGGGAAGGTCCACGCAGAGCGCTGTGTAGCGCGCCATGTCGAGGCCGGTCAGCGTCGCGTCGGACTCCATCAGGCGGACCTTTCGTCCGCCGGGCGTTGCGCGCAGGTTGGCGCGGGCGGCGTTCAGCGCCTCGCGGCTCACGTCGCACCCCACCGCCTCGGCCACAGGGCAGAGCGCCAGGCGCTCGCCCAGCACGGTGCCCGACCCGCACATCAGGTCGATGAAGTGGTCCTCGGGGCAGGGCTGCGTCAGGTCCACGACCGCGGCAGCGACGGTGGCGTTCAGGGCTCCGGGGTGGTTGGCCACGCGCCAGGGCCTGGTCGAGAGCGGTCGCGGCGAGATCCGGACGAGCGCCTCCCAGCCGTCGCCGCCGCGGTCGGAGGGCCGGACCCGGATCAGCAGCTCGCCGTCGTCGGGGTCGTGGCGCAGGCCGGCCTGGGCCTCCAGCTCCGCCGCCAGCCGGCGCAGGGCGGCGCTCTCCCGGCCGGCCGCCCCGAAGCGAAAGGATTCGAACGTGCCCCGGGGATGCAGCGAGCGCACGACGTCGATCCGCCGGAGCAGCTCTCGCAGGCTCTGGTGCCCGAGGAGCGCGCCGGCCCTCCGGCCGCGGAAGCTCAGCGCCAGGTATGCCGCCTGCGCTGTGCGGAGACTCAGCAGGTCGGCCGGCGAGCCCTGGAACGTAAAGCGGAGGCTGGCCCGGCCGGAGTCGGTCAGCTGGCCGACACGACCCCGATGGCACCGCCTCAGCTCCCGAGCCAGGAAGGCCTCGAGGCCCGGCACCACGTCGCACTCTACGTCCCACGCCTCCACGCTGACTGCCCGCCGTACACGCGCCAGCGGCAGTAGTGCGCGGCCCTCTGCGTCGTCTATCTGGGTCGCCTCCTCAAGCATCCCACACCCCGGTATACTTCCTGAACGCCGCAGACAGCAGGTGACGTCCATTCGTTTTCGAAAGATGTCTCAATGTCCTGCCGAGGCACCCGGAGCGAGGCATGACGCCTCCGTGCCCGTCTGCTGGCACGGAGGTTTTTTCATGGCACGACCAGAGAAGGTGGAGCAGGTCGAGCTGCTCACGGAGAAGCTGCGGAACGCGCGCGTCGCCGTGCTCACCGACTACCGCGGCCTCACGGTCAGCCAGCTGCAGGACCTGCGCGGCCGCCTGCGTGCCCAGGAGATCGAGTACCGCGTGGTCAAGAACACCCTGGCCAGGCGGGCGGCGGTCGAGGCCGGGCACGGGGAGTTCTCGGACCTGCTGAAGGGCCCGGTGGCCATCGCGTTCGGCTATGGCGACGTGGGCGCCCCGGCCCGCGTCCTCGGCGAGTTCACGCGGCAGACGCGGATCAGGCTCGAGATCGTCGGCGGCCTGGTCGAGGGCCGCGTGCTGGGAGGGGACCAGGCGCGGCAGACGGCCGACCTCCCATCGCGTGAGGTGCTGATCGCTCAGCTCCTGGGGACCCTGCAGAGCCCGATCGCGCAGCTGATGGCGACGATTCAGGCCCCGGTCCAGCAACTGGTCGGCCTGCTGGAGGCATACCGCGACAGGCTCGAGGGCGGCGACACCGCCGCGAGCGCGTAACCAACGGTTGGAGGCTTTAGAGAGCAATGGCAGCAACCAAGATCACCCCCAAGGACTTCGTGGAGGCGCTCAAGGGCTGGAGCGTGCTCGACGTGGTCGAGGCCGTGAAGGCCATCGAGGACGAGTTCGGGATCAAGGCCGCGGCCGCCGTCGCGGCGGCGCCGGGACCCTCGGCCGCCGCCCAGGTGGAGGAGCCCCAGGAGGAGCAGACCGAGTTCACCGTCGTCCTCGCGCAGATCGGCGAGAGCAAGATCAACGTGATCAAGGCGGTTCGCGAGATCACGCAGCTCGGCCTGAAGGAGGCCAAGGACCTGGTCGACGCGGCGCCCAGGAACGTGGTCGAGAACGTCAGCAAGGACGACGCGGACAAGGCCGCGGCCCGGCTCCGCGATGCGGGCGCGACCGTCGACGTCAAGTAGCGCCCGGCGGAGGGCCTTCGCCTGAGGGCGAGGGCCCTCCGCGCGACCGGGCTGGCGGGCAGACAGCCCGGCGAGCCCGGGCCAGCACGCTGGGCCTGGGCTCGTCTCATCTCTTCGCGGTGCCGCCGGGCATGGACGTCTGAAGGGTACTGCCGCTGACGATCGGGCTCAGAGCCGGCTCTCAGGACAGCCGGAAGAACTCCAGCTCGGCGATGGCCACGTCCGTGCCCCGACTGGAGGGGTAGACGGTCAGGATCCGGATCGAGGCCGAGGTCACCTGGCGGGCGCTGAGCGTATAGCCCGTCGCCTTCGGGTCGTCCTTGAGGGTGAGATCCTGCGTGGTGCCGTCCGAGTAGGTGATCCGAACGTCCCGCGGCCTGGCCAGATTGGCATAGTCGGGCCCGGCGCCGGTCGTGACGATCACGTAGTCCAGGTCCGTCGGCGTCGCGAACGACAGGGTGAGCACCGGCTGGCGGTCGCTCGCGGTGTCCGCCGCCCAGTAGTCGTTGTTCACCAGGTCGATGGTCAGCTGCGGCCCGTGGCCGGGGACGCTGGAGCTGGCCCGCGCCTGGAACGGTCGCGTGGGGACGTAGGTAGGGTTGACCTGGCGGCGGATCGCCGTCGCGACCGCGTTGGTCCGCTCGGCGACCGCGGCGCGGAAGCCGGGCAGGACGGCGAAGGCGAGCCCGCTCCCCAGCACGACGGCGGCCAGCATGGCGACCAGGAAGCTGCGCACGCCGGACCAGAGGCCGCCGCCGGTGGCGCCCTGGCGCATGCCAGCGGGCCGCTCGCCGGCCGCCATCTGCCAGCCGGCGGGCTCGGCGGGGGCCGGCCTGCCGAGGGCGCTGCCGCAGCGCCGGCAGAAGTGGCGGTTGGGCTCGTTGCCGGCGCCGCAGCTCGGGCAGACCAGGTCGCCGCCCGCAGCCGGAGGACCGGCGGGCATGACCGGCCGGGGCTCCGAGCGCTGGAACTGGGGCGCGGGCCGGACGGCCTGGGGCAGCACGGCCTGGGGCTGGCCGGCGGCCGGCGGTGCGAACGGCGCGGCGGTCGGCGGCGTATACGGCTGGGGCGCCGGGTAGGATTCTGGCGGCTGGGCAGCCGGGTACGGGCCGGGCGGCTGGGGAGCCGGCGAAGCCGCGGCGGGCTGGGGAACCGGCGGAGCCGCGGCGGGCTGGGGAACCGGCGGAGCGGCGGCCGGCTGGGCAGCCGCAGACGGCGGCGCCGGAGCGGCGGCGGGTGGCGGAGGCGGGGCCTGGGCCGCTGGCTGGCCGGCCGACGGCGCGGCGACCGGCGCTGGCGGGGCGGCCGGCCCCGGCGCCGGCTGGCCGGCGGCAGGCTCGGTCACCCGCTCTCCGCTCCACTCGAGGAACGCGCCGCAGGACGTGCAGAAGCTGTCCTGCTCCTGGTTGCCGTTTCCGCACTGCTTGCAGATGATCACCCGCTTCTGTCGCCGCGCCGATGGTAGCAAGCCCGGTTGTGGAATCGAGGGCCACGATTAGACTTCGAGCCACCATGGGAGCCAGCGTCAGCCTCTCGGCCGGCCTCATCGACGTCGATCCTGGTGGCGAGGCCGCCGTGGAACTCCGGGTGCAGAACAGGGGCCAGGTCGTGGACCAGTTCGCGCTGGAGGTGCTGGGCGCCGCGGCCGAGTGGGCGACCGTCGAGCCCGCCACCCTCAACCTGTTCCCCGGCAAGGAGGAGAAGGCCAGGATTCGATTCCGGCCGCCCCGGGCCTCGGGCACGCCCGCCGGCGAGGTCCCGTTCGGGGTTCGCGTCCGCTCCCGCGAGGACCCGGCCGGGGGCGCGGTCGAGGAGGGGACGCTGCTCGTCGGCGCGTTTCGCCAGACCGAGGCCGAGCTGGTGCCCAGGAGCTCGAGGGGACGGTTCGGGGCCCGCCACGAGCTCGCCCTGGACAACCGCGGCAACGTGCGGATGCGCGCGCTGCTGGCGGGCCAGGACCCGAGCAACCGCCTGCGCTTCCGCTTCGCGCCGGCCGCCCTGACGGCGCCTCCGGGCGGGGCCGCCATCGCGGACGTGCACGTCCGGCCGCGCGGGGTCGCCTGGACCGGGCCGCCCCGCTCGCACTCGTTCCAGCTCCAGCTGACGCTGGAGGACGAGCGCCCCCAGGTGCTCGACGCGACCATGGTTCAGGGCCCGGTGTTCGGCCCGTGGGTGCGGACCGCCGCCATGGTGGCGGCGGCAGCGATCGTCCTGGCGGCGGGGTTCTGGTTCCTCGCCGTGAAGCCGGCGGTGGAGAGCACGGCCAGGGACGCGATCGCCGGGTCCCTCGCGCAGCAGGCGGCGGCGATCTCCCACCTCCAGCAGCAGGGCACAGGGGGCGGCGCCACGCCGACGGCCGGGCCGACGCCGGTGGCGACAGTGAACCCGACACCAACGCCGGCCCCGCCCGCATTCTTCTCCCGCCGGCTGGACTTCGCGGGCGGCGGTCGGGACCACTACACGGTGCCGTCCGGGCAGACGCTCGAGATCACAGACCTGGTCTTCGAGAACGCACAGGGCGAGCACGGCACCGTGGTGCTGCAGCGCGACGCGGCGGTCCTCCTGACCGAGAACCTGGACAACTTCCGGGACCTGGACCTGCACTTCGTCACGCCGGTCACGGCCTCCGGAGGCCAGACCGTCCAGCTGGTCGCGCAGTGCACCGCCCCGCCCGGCTGTACGCACGCGGCGGTCCTCATCGACGGCACGCAGCGAAAGGGATGAGGCTGCGGGACGCCCGCCCCGCCGTGGCCGGCGCCCTGTGCGGGCTCGCGCTGGCCGCCCTGCCCGTGCTGGCGCTCCAGGGTGCGATCACGGCGCCCCGGGCGCTGGTCGGTCTCCGGGCGGCGCCCTCGCCGAGCGCCTCGCCGATCCCGGTGCCCTGCCTGCACCAGATCGACGTCACGGCGGTGGCCCGCTGCCCGGTGCTGCAGCTGACGCCCGCGGTCGGGCCGCGGGGCACCGTGGTGACAGCGGCGGGCACCGGCTTCCCCGCCGGGCTCGCGACGGACCTCGCGTGGGACCAGGGCGTGCTCTCGCCGGGGGTGTCGCCCGTCCACGCGGACCGGCTGGGGTCGTTCACGGTAACGCTCCTGATCTTCCCGAACGACCCGCTCGGCCCGCGAACACTCGGCGCCACGGTGTCCGACGGAGGCCAGGTGTTCCTGCTGGCCTCGGCCCCCTTCACCGTCGTGCCCGGCAGCGCCGAACCAGGCGACTTCGACTGGCGTCGCTGACGCCGGGGCCGCGCGCCTCCCCGGACTCCCTCCGCCCGAGGCGTGGGGCCACCGCGGTTCGGGCCGCCGGCATGGGTCATCCGTCCCTGGCGCCTGGGACGGGTGCAATGGAGAATGGCCTGACGGCGGATGCGCGCGGTAAACGAGGTCGGCGTCGGCAGCGGCGGACTGGAATCTGGCGGCGCTCTCCCGGCGCCCGCCGGCGAGGACATCGTGGCGGCCAAGCTGCGGGCGCCGCGCTCCGAGGCGCTGCCCAGAGAGCGGCTCGACGAGCTGCTGCGCGGGCTCTGGTCGCGCCGGCTCGGGCTGGTGGTCGCCCCGGCGGGATCGGGCAAGACGACGCTGCTGGCGAGGTTCGCGGCCACGGCCGGCGTGCCCGTGGCCTGGTACCGCCCGGAGAGCTGGGACGGCCCGCTGAGGGTCTTCCTGGGCTACCTCGAGGCCGCGCTGCGCGGTGCGCTCGGGGACCTGCCGGCCGGGTGGAGGACGGTGGAGGACGCCGCCCGCTCGCTCCAGGCGTGGCGGGGCAGCCGGGCGCTCCTCGTCGTCGACGACCTCCACGTCCTCCAGGGCACGCCTGCCGAGGCGGCGCTGGAGCGCCTGGTCGACTACGCGCCGTCGCTGCACCTGCTGGCCGCGTCGCGCGCCCACCCCCGCTTCAACCTGCCGCGTCTCCGTGTCTCGGGCGGCCTCCTGGAGATCGGAGGGGACGACCTCCGCTTCCGCTCCTGGGAGGTGGAACGCCTCTTCCGCGACTTCTACCAGGACCCGCTGCCGCCTGTCGACCTGGCCACGCTGGCCCGCCGCACGGAGGGCTGGGCCGCCGGCCTCCAGCTGTTCCACCTGGCGACCAGGGGAAAGGCGCCCGCCGATCGCCGTCGGGTCCTGGCCGGACTGAGCACCGGCACCCGGTTCGTGCGCGAGTACCTGACCCGCAACGTCCTCGCCGAGCTGCCGCCCGCCCTCCGGGAGTTCCTCGTGGGTACCTGCGTGCTCCAGCGCCTGAGCGGGCCCATCTGCGACGCGCTCCTGGGGGGGACGGGCGGCGCGGCCCGGCTCCGTGAGCTCGAGCGCCG
>Ga0126378_10000881_pt1 | contig 22124 bp, 21 predicted proteins | sample PanSoiMetPlot_23_FD_92587 | JGI IMG/M metagenome (GOLD analysis project Ga0126378, IMG submission 92587) | Tropical forest soil microbial communities from Panama - MetaG Plot_23 | ecosystem: Environmental > Terrestrial > Soil > Tropical forest > Bulk soil | place: Panama | collected 2016-02-17
AAGCCTCTCTTCGCGGCTTGACGCATCTTCGTCTCATGGTTACATTGACGCAACTTCAAGCTGACCATGTCATCCGCCGACGAATACGCGATTAATGTCGCGAAGACCGAGTACCGTGAAGGGCATAACAACGCCGATGTGGAACGCATACTGAGCGTTTTTGCCGGTCGGTTCACTCACATGCCGGAGGGTGAGCCTAGTTTCTACGGGGAAGAGGCCAGGGAAGCGCTCCGCAGCCAGCTCTCAAAACTGTTTGAGCTGTATCGAGTCAGGATGGAGGTCGTCATCGTCAACATCGCAGTATTCGATAACACAGCGATCGACCGCGGCTCGCACAAGCTTGTTCTCACACCCAAGGCAGGCGGTGATCCGGAAGTGCGCAGATACCGCTACTGCGAGATCTGGCAGAAACAGAAGGACGGCACGTGGCGAATCGGATTCTTTATCAGCAACAAGGATCATGAGCCGAGGATGCTTGACCCAGCTTGTTTTCCCTCAGACGCTGCTGCAGTCTCTCGCTAAAGCCCCGTGGTAGCTCAATGATCTTGCCGTCCCCTACGAGGCGAATAACGTTACGCGTGCCATCGACCACCGCGGAGCAATGCTCGCATGCTTTCAAGTGCTCAGCGATTCGCTCGCGCAGAACCGGATCGATGTCGCCATCGATGTAGTTCGAGATCTCTCTCCAGACCTCAACGCAACTGATCTCGATAATTGGCACAGTCAGAACGGCCTCACCTTCTTATATGTTGGGCTGCCGGCGCACCAACTCCCGTCGTAGCCCGGAGCCAGGGCGTCGCGCATCTGCAGCCTTGCCCGCAACAAGCGTGTGCGCACCAGCGGCTCGTTGAGTCCCAGCGCCTCCGCAGTCTCGCGAATGTTCAAGCCTTGCACGTCCCGCAGAATGAAGACCTCGCGATAGATCGGTTTCAGCGATGCGATCGCTCGCGAAAGGGCATCCTTCAACTGCTTTTGCGCGAGAACTTCAGATGGAATCTCGCGCCAATCAGCGAAGTCGCGGGGAAAGTAGTCTCCCGCGTCGTCCGGGTAGCCTTCGTCGATAGACTCGTACAACGCCCTGCGCTCTTTGCGACGGCGCATTCGTGCTTCGTTTACTGCGATTTGAATCAGCCAGGTGCTGAACTTGCACTCGCCCCGGAAATGATCGAGCTTGGCGTAGGCTTTGAGCACTGACTCCTGCGACACGTCCTCCGCATCGGCTTCATTTCCCAAAACCGAAAATGCCGCTGCGTACACCGCTCGTTGATATGGCTCAATGAGGGCATAGAACAGCTCAGACTCGCCTGCTTTGATCCTTTCAATCAGGTCGGGTTCAGTAACGGACTGGGCGGTCGAAGCCATCTGGGCAGATGAGACTCGCGATCTTAGCAAAAGTGACAAGAAACAGGGGACAGGTTACAGGGGACAGGGAACAGAACCGCCCGCGGTTAGCGGGTGGGTGACAGCGATAACGGGTCATTCAATGACGCCCGACCGTCTTTTAAACATCGGCTTAAGAACAAAAGGCGCGAACCCTCGGTCGCGCCTTCAATGCTTAGAAGCTCAGCAGCTTAGAAGCTTCCTACTCCCTCACTCCATCCATAAACGCTCGCAACTTCCTCGAGCGGGATGGATGACGCAGCTTTCTCAGCGCCTTGGCTTCGATTTGGCGGATGCGTTCGCGTGTCACGGCGAATGACTGTCCGACTTCTTCGAGCGTGTGCTCGGAGCCGTCTTCGAGTCCGAAGCGCATCTTGATGACCTTCTCTTCGCGCGGCGTCAGCGTGCGCAGGACGTGCGCTGTCTGCTCCTTGAGGTTCACGTTGATCACGGCTTCCGCCGGGGAAACTACTCCGCGATCTTCGATGAAGTCGCCAAGATGCGAATCTTCTTCTTCGCCGATTGGAGTCTCAAGCGAGATTGGCTCCTGTGCGATCTTCAGCACCTTGCGGACTTTCGCAACAGGAATGTCCATGCGCTTTGCGATTTCTTCCGACGTAGGCTCGCGGCCAAGCTCCTGCACAAGCTGACGCGACGTACGGATCAGCTTGTTGATGGTCTCGATCATATGCACCGGGATACGGATGGTGCGGGCCTGGTCGGCGATTGCGCGCGTGATCGCCTGGCGAATCCACCACGTCGCGTACGTCGAAAACTTGTATCCGCGACGGTACTCGAACTTGTCCACCGCCTTCATCAGGCCGATGTTGCCTTCCTGAATCAGGTCGAGGAACTGCAGTCCGCGATTGGTGTACTTCTTGGCGATCGAAACCACGAGTCGCAGGTTGGCTTCGATGAGTTCGCGCTTTGCGTACTCGGCGTCGATGTCGCCCTGCGTGATCTCGCGCTGCGTGCGCTTCAGCTCGCCGAAGGTGATGCCGTACTCCTGCTCCATCTTCTCGAGGTCAGCTTTGCAGTTGCGCTGCTGCCTGCGATATTCCTTCTTGAGTTCTTCGGACCGGGTGGAATCGACCTTCTTTTCCAAGTTGTGGAACTGTCGATCGAGCGAACGCATCTGCTCGGCGACGTGTCCGACCCGATCAATCAGCTTCTTGCGCTGCGAGTTGGTGTAACGCAGCTCACGGATAATCCGCGATACCATCACCTTCTCGCGGCCCAGTGACCACCGCGTCCTGCGATACTCGCCGGGACGCTTCTTCTTGTCCACGTTGGCGAGCTTTTCTTCGAGCTGCTCAGTCTTCTTGAAGTGCTTATGCATCTCGTCGATGCGATGCGTGGTCGCCTTGATGCGCGCCTCGACGATCTCGTCGGTGATCTCCTCTTCGTCGAAGATCACAACTTCCTTGATCGAGCGAACGCCGCGCTTCAGGTCTTCGCCGATAGCGAGCACTTCATTGATAACGATGGGAGAACGCGAAATCGCTTTCAGAACGCGGAGCTGTCCGCGTTCGATGCGCTTCGCGATCTCGACTTCACCTTCACGGGTCAGCAGAGGAACGGTTCCCATCTCGCGCAAATACATGCGGACGGGGTCGTTGGTTTTTTCCAGAGTGCCGGGAGTAAGGTCGAGTTCTACGTCCTCTCCGGCCTCAATGTCTTCGAATTTGTCCTTGAGATCGGAGCCCGGCATCTTCGATCCGTCGAGGACGTCGATACCTTGCGTTCCAATCGTCGTAAGCAGATCATCCAGATCATCAGGCGAATGGACGTCGTGGGGAATGAGATCGTTGACCTCCCCGTAGGTGAGGTACCCCTTCTCCTTGCCTGCGTCGATCAGTTTTTGAATGTCGTCGAATTTGTCGTTAAGCGCCAAATGCACTCATCTCCAGTTCAGCAAAACTTGCGTGGCCTATGGGACCAATTGGGCCTGGGCACACCAAGTACACAGCGTGATTTTGTTCGGGCGAGCGCCTTGTAAGTTCTTCAGAATGAATAGCTGGTAGGCACACCTATCCGGGAGAATTTAGGATATCACAGCCCGGTGGTAGGCATGAACCCCGTCCAGTTGTCGTTTTATGTGCGCTTTTCGCGCCTCGTAGACACTCCACCCTAGAAGCTTAGATGCTGATTCTGGCTAACTTGGTTCATAAGAATGCTGCGGAAATCTGGTGCTTCTTCCGATTCATTAAGGGTTCACGGGGTTGAGGGAGCTTTTGGGAAGCTGGTTAGGTAGGTGGCCGATGAGAAACCAGGGCAAGTCAACCCATTCTCCCCCGAGATTTCGGGTTAGACCTGCCCCTCGTTTTCTCCCGCTAAGGAGAGCTGAATGCAGGCGCCCCGATATCTCGCCTGCAAGGACGAAATGGCGAATACTACCTTGTTCTGCTGACAACTAGCGTTGGGCTCAAAACGCCAGCATCACACTGCAGCAACTTTTGGAATCGGGCAATCAAAATCTGGCGATTCGTTCTCCGGATGGCATTAACTCTCGGGGTGCAAGTCCCTAGGAAAAAGCCTCGCTAAAGTTCAAGGACGGCAATGCGCCCGTGCGGGTTCTTGTTGTGGGGCAACATCGTTAGGAGTGTTCTCGAGAAATTCGCAAGTCCTGGCTCGAAAAATGACCTCGCCCCAGGCGCGGATAGCTGTGCGAAGGAGCGCTGCGTTCCTTGTTACTCCATGAGTTCGGCCCTTACTTCCGGTCGTTCACCTTCGAATGTCGCACGCAGCTAACGGAACCGACGCCGCTCATACTCCACGTCGCGACCGGGTATATACTGCTCGCACATAGCAGCGGTGCGGGGACTTTACTCCTATTCGCTGGTCTCCCGTGGGTCACCTTCTTAACAGTTCCATAGCGCTTCGATAGTTGTGTTTTGCCGGGAGCGTGCCGGAAAGAGCTCACGCTTACTTGGGGAGGTCCTTGTGGACCTTTTATTTATACGTTTTGTCTTCATTCTCGTTGTGGCGGTCGCGTGCTTTGTTCTGCGGCCGTTCTCGCTTGAGGCCTGGGAGGCCGCCGGCGCCGGCGCACTTATCGGCTTTGGCGTGGTACTTTTTGAAGCCCGCCTGCGGATCGTCAGCCTCAAGCGCCTGATCGGCGCTGTCATCGGTAGCATTTTGGGAATCTTCGGCGCTTATCTCTTCAGCCTGGTCCTCCGCGACGCCATTGAGCCCGGACGCACCCAGCATTTCCTCCAGCTGTTCGTAATGCTACTGATGTCCTATGTTGGATTGATCGTGGGGGCCAACAAGGGCGACCTGCTCAATCTCGCCGCGCTGGGAGGAATCTTCGGCTCGGAGAAAACCGGCAAACGGAGCTGCAAGATCCTCGACACTAGCGTAATCATTGATGGCCGCATTGCCGATATCGCCGAAACTGGCTTCCTGGACGGCATAGTCGTAATCCCACAGTTCGTGTTGCGCGAACTCCAGCTCGTCGCTGACTCAGCCGATTCTCTGAAGCGCAATCGCGGCCGGCGTGGCCTTGACGTCCTGCAGCGGATTCAAAAGATGGCCACGATGAACGTGCAGATCGTCGAGGATGACTTCCCCTCCATTCGCGAAGTCGACCTCAAGCTCATTGAGCTAGCCAAGCTCTACGAAGCCAAGATCATCACCAACGATTTCAACCTTAACAAGGTCGCTCAACTCCAGGGAGTTGAAGTGCTGAACATTAATGAGCTGGCAAACTCGCTCAAGCCGATCGTTCTGCCCGGCGAAGCTATGCGCGTCTTCATCCTGAAGGAAGGGAAGGAGTACAACCAGGGCGTCGCCTACCTTGACGACGGAACTATGGTGGTCGTCGACAATGCGCGCAAAATGATTGGCAAGAACGTAGACATAGCAGTCACGTCAGTCCTCCAAACGACGGCCGGCAAAATGATCTTCGGCAAGTTCGATGAGCGCGCCGCCTATCACCAGCGCCACGAGAACGGCCCAGCCGTGCAACAAGCCGCGAACGGACCGCGGGTGGACACGCGAACCCCAAGTCGCCCCCAACCCATCGTGCCTAGTGGTGCAACAATCGAGCCACAGGAATAGCAAACGGCCAACGCGCAACTGCGCCTTTCAGTTGCGGAGATTCAAGTTCTGACTGTATACCCAACACTTGGTGCGCTTGCCGTCATGGCCTCTGACCAAGCGCTCCTCGCGGACGAACAACGAACGCTCTACTGCTTCCGGAAAGTATTCTTCGTAACGATCCAGGCGCCTTAACGTCTCTTCATTACTTTCCGGCAGCGAATAAATCTCACCAGAAATCTCTCTCGGCCCATTCTCGTCAAACGTCGCGCCTGGATACGGACCAGTGCCATGAAACCAGCCTCGAATTGAACCGGGGCCGACATATGCGAGAGACTCCATCACATCTGCGATCTCTGGCGGAGCACACCCTCGCTTCAGCGAGCCATAAACGAAAAGATGTTGAGAAACCACGCAGCAAAGATGATAAGTCTGTGGTCTTGGGTGCAAAGAAGCTCGGTCGAGGAATCGTGCATTTGCTTTGTGCTCGAGAGTTGATGCCGGTAAACGATAGTCGGCGGTTATATCAAGAACATTGAAGATGACGAGTGATCATTCCATCAAGATCAGGCCCGCAACTCTGGACGATCTGCCGCAGATAACCGAGATTCAGAATCACTACATCGAGAACACGCACATCACCTTTGATATCCATGCGTTTACGCCCGAGCAGCGAATTGGATGGTTCCACGAACACAGCGACGGCAAGCGTTATCGCATCCTTGTCGCCGAAGACCAAAGGTCCCGCCTGCTCGGCTACGCCGCGACCGGGCGCTTTCGTCCCAAACAGGCCTACGACACCACTGCCGAAGTGAGTGTCGCCTGCAGTCCCAATATGGTCAGGAAGGGAGTCGGTACAAAGCTGTATACCGAGCTGTTCTCACTGCTGAGTAACGAGGACATTCACCGCGTAGTCGCGGGAATCGCGCAACCGAATCCTGCCTCCAACGCGCTGCACGAGCGCTTCGGCTTCAGCGTAGTCGGAACCTTCACCGAAGTAGGGCGCAAATTCGGGCAGTATTGGGGCGTCAGGTGGATGGAGAAGATCCTCGTGGGATAGGGAGGAACGAAAATTCAGTCCCATTGAGAAAATGTTTTCTTGGTCTGGACTTCTTAATCGCCACGGAAGTGCTCCCAACCCCGCGGCATCAGGATCTTCCGCTTCCCATTTTGCACCAAATACATTTTCTTTTCGCGGAGTACCTCGCCTATCTTGGTGACCTTGACGCCGGCGATCCGATGTGCCACGGGCTTCGACTTTGGCGCGGTGAACAGCAGTTCGTAGTCTTCCCCGCCATGTAGTGCCAGTTCCAGGGAAAGAGCGCCGGAAGTGGGCGCCCGGCGCTTCGTTTTGTCGAGTCTGTTCGCGCTTGGGTGGATTGGAATTGCTTCGGCTTCGATGGCTATACCTACACCGCTTTCCTCGCTGATATGACTCAGATCCGTTGACAGGCCATCACTGATGTCAATGGCCGATGTGGCAACTCCCTTTTGGACGAGCCATTTGCCTGGGCTGATTCTTGGCTGGGGGCAGACATCGCGCTTTTTGATTTTGCCTGACCTGAGCAGGTGTATAGCAGCGGCCGATTCACCCAACTCTCCGGTCACATATAGAAGGTCCCCTGCCTTTGCACCGGATCGCATTAAGGCTCGTCCGCGCTTCACACTTCCGATCACGACAATGTCAGCCAGTACACCGCCGGGAGACTGCGCTGTGTCCCCCCCGGCGAGTTCAACTCCGTGAGCGCGAGCCAAACCGAGTAGGCCGGCGAGGAATCGATCGACCCAACGTTGGGGAACCTTGCTTGGCACGGCCAAAGACAGGAAGGCAGCGACCGGGGTTCCACCCATGGCGGCAATGTCGCTAAGGCCGCGAGCCAGGCAACGGTGTCCGATGCATTCCGGCGACTGCCAATCGCGTCGGAAATGAATGCCTTCAAGGCTGAAGTCGGTTGTGACCAGCGTTTCGTGCCCCGGAGGAAGGCTTAGGACGGCGCAGTCATCACCAATTCCCAGTGCCACTTTGGGATTCTTCGACTGTCTAACACTTCGAAATCGTTGAAGAAGTTTGCGTTCGGGGATCAAGGTAGCGATAGGCGATAAGCGAAACCGAGAAGCTCACTAACGAGTAACGTGCGATCACAGAACTCACAAGCATACGGCGAAACTCCGCAAGCCTGCTCTCCCGGCACAAATCCGGCATTCTCCAGGTTAAGGACTATCCACGACTTGCGCTGCTGGTTTTACCAGTCTTTTCGCCAGTAATTCTGCCAGTATCGCCGGCTGGTAATCCTGCCAGTGTTCCGTCCCAGAGTTTGATTACCCTCCTCGCAAAACCTTAATTTGTATTCTATTGAAAACAAATAAAGTTACCGTAGTAACCCCACTTTAGTGTTTGACACCAGAGAAGCTGCTTTGTTAACGTGCCGTAGATTTTAGAAATCTCTCTGGCCGCAGGCCCGATGGTTGGTCTGGCACGTTGAGTTCGGGGTCGCAGTTCACCCCGCAAACTAAAAGCTCACTATCGTCAGACAACCGGCAGAGGTGCTTGATCCCCAACCAGGGCAACTCCTCTGAGCAGTGGACTAAGGGCAGCTCGAACAAAATCCGTCGTTGGAGTGGTAATGCGGAAGCGCTACTACATCATGTTTGTCGCACGAGACGCCGATGGCGAGCTCGTGAAGATGCCTATCCCCCTGCATTACCTGTACATGTTCATCGCCGGAGCGATTATCGGCATGCTCACTATTACCGGCATGGCCGGTTCTTATACGCGCATGCTGGTAAAGGTTGCACGATTCAATCAACTCAAGGTTGAGAAGGACGCGCTGAGCGTCAATTACAACAAGCTGGAGCAGGTGGCCAAGGAGAAGGACGTCCAGGTGGCGTCTCTCGGATCGCTTGCCAGCGAGGTTTCCGCCTTGTACGGCCTGAAGACAGAGAGGGAATTCCAGGCAGCCCCACCTGAAGAAGTAAAGGCGCAGCAGATTAGTTCCTCATTTGATCAATTAGCAATCTTGAAGAATACCGCGATGTCCGGTGTAGCCGGTGCGGGAATCTCGGCCAGCTACGGGCACTTCGGTACGGTCAGCATGAGCGACTGGGAGCGCCTGGCGGCGGCTCCTTCGCTGTGGCCCGTCGAAGGAATCGTGACCGGATCGTTTGGTGAGCGCATCGATCCGTTCAATGGTGAAGGCGCGTTCCATACTGGGATCGATATCTCCACTCCTTTTGGCACACCCATCATTGCGCCCGCGGACGGAACTGTTAGAGCGGTCAGCTTCATCAACGGGTACGGACGAACCGTCATCCTCGATCATGGCCACGGGATTACCACTCTGTTCGGACACATGTCCGCATACGGTACGTCTGAAGGGGTAACGGTACACCGCGGAGACGTGATCGGCTTTGTAGGATCCAGCGGACGCAGCACCGGTTCTCACCTCCACTATGAAGTCCGCATTCATGACACGCCTGTGAACCCTCACAAATACCTGCGCACAGTCTGGGCGCGCAGTGGAACCGGCGTGATGACGGGAATGTAGAGAGCGAACTTCAGCGTTCGGCCATCCCGGTAATTCCCAAAACAACTATTGCATTTGCGAAGCGGCGTGCAACCACACATCACCACGTTCGCTTCTGAGACGCAGCACCGGACCACCGCCGTTTACCTCACCGCGAATGCTGCCGCTACTGAAATTTCCTCGCGTTAGCACGCCAAAGTCTGTGCGGAAATTGCTTCGGCGCGTGCGTTCAGCGTCGAGGGTGAAGGACGCGCTCTTCGGCAGAGTCACAGAAAGATCACCGCGTGACACTTCCAGATTGCTGTCACCGGCAAGCTGTTGCAAATCAATCTGAGCTGAGCCTCGATCAAGGCTGACTCGAATACCGCCGTGGATTCTCGATTCTCGCACCTTCAAATCGCCGCGGTCGGCATGCACCCGCAGCTCACCATCCATGCGCGTGATATCAACATCGCAACGATCGCTGCCGATGTCGAGCTTGCCGGCGATTTGCTGTGCCGTCACATGCCCGCGATCGGTTTTCAGCTCGGCATTTATTTGCCGTGGCAGATGGATGGTTAAATTCACCGCGCGCCGTCCACTCCATCCACCCCAGCTGTGGAGAAGTTCGGTGGGATATTCAACCTTCACGAACCGGTGATGTTCGTCTCCTTCCACACGGATCTTCGTTTCCTGCATCCACCGCTCGCGATCTGCGCCATCGCCATCGAATATCTTACGGGCGTCTACTTGCATCTCTGCCTTATCCCAACCCTCGATCGAAACATCTCCGCGGCTGTTTTCCACGAGCACGGATCCGCCCGAGACAAGAGCCACCTGCTGATGAAAGTCTTCCTCACTCTGAGCGGCCGCGCAGGGCAAGAACCCAAAGACCAAAACGATGGCCGCCAATACGGCAAATGCGAATTGCGTGATCTCAGGTAATGCAAACCTGTACTTTGGGTCTGGCTTCATCACATCACCTCGCGAACATTTCTGGGGAAGTGTACGCGCGAATCGACGAACCGGTTCCGGCTCATTCACGAAATCTTCGAGTGCAGCTGGCTCAGGACGACAGATTTAACGACCCCATTCGTCTCAAGAAACGCAGACACTAAGAACCTTGCCCTTAGTGACCAGTTCCCATAATGATTACATGCACGTGACATCCCTTTGACAACTCGTCCCGGCTCTCTGCATATGCTTCTTCCGCCACCCGTCAGATAACAAGACCTAAAAGGAGAGGCTTATGAAGTTGGGCTTGAGAACCCTTGCTGCGTTGCTTGTTCTCGCCGGGACGATTGCTTTGACAAGTTGCGGCGGTGGGAGCGCCCCAAACTCGATGCTGGCAACGGCTGCGCCGCAGAGCGCTATGGTCACCGTGAACATTGGTGACGGGCCAAATGACCGCGTGGCCGCACTCGAAGTCACAATCGCTTCGATTTCTTTGACCAATACTGCAGGAACAGCAGTGCCAGTGCTCACGTCGCCAGTGCAGATTGAATTGCGTCGCCTGGCCGACGCGTTCCGGCCTATCTCGCTGATGTCCGTTCCCGCCGGGACATACACGCAGGCGAATCTTCAACTGTCGGCGGCGGAGATCACCGTAGTGGATCCCACGACCGGGAAGTTGGTCGAGAAGAAGTTGCCTGTTTCAAGCACACCTATCTCCATCAAGCTCACCTCACCGCTCGTGCTCACGACTCAGGCCGCGACTGTGAACCTGGACTTTAATCTGGCTTCGTCAGTCTCGATTGATGCAGCTGGAAACATCACGTTCTCGCCAAGCATTAGCGCGACCACCGGCATGGTGCGTCCCGACAAGGAAAACCAGGATGACGTTGCGGAGGGTGAGGTTGAAGAAGTGGTGGGTGCTGTCACGGACGTTTCGAGCCCGAAGTTCACCATCGTGCTCGGACCTGGTCCGCAGACGCTTACGTTTGTAACCAACAGTTTGACAGAGTTCAAGGGGGTAGGCAGCTTGCCCGCCATCATGAAAGGGACGATCGTCGAAGTGCGCGCTGTTACACAAACCGATGGCACAATGCTCGCTACCAAAGTAGAGGTAGAGGTCGAGGATGAGAATGAAGCGGAAGCCGAAGCAGAGGGTCTGGTCGTAAGCACAACTGGCACCCCGGTTACGCAGTTCGCAATTCTCGTGCGAGATCGCTCCGGCGATTCGAGCAAGTCTTCACCCCTCGGCACCACCCTCACAGTGAACGTAAACAGCAGTACGAAGTTCGATGTCGACGTAGACGTTATCGATTTGACCAACCTAAGCTTCAAGCCAACCTTTGACGCTACCTCCCTGGCCAAGGGACAAAACGTTGAAGCCGAAATGAACAGTCAGGAATTCGAAGCCGAAGATGAGCATTCCGGCGGGATGGCAATTACTGCAGACAAAGTTCGTTTGAAACAGCAGGCTCTTACGGGCACTGTTTCTGCCCTAACCCAAAATGGGAATGCTTCAACCTTCACCCTCACAGTGGCTGCAGACTCGGTATTCGCGATGCTGACCAGTCAAACTACTGTGACTGTCTTCGTGCAGCCGTCCACAGATGTGAGAACAACACCGGCAAACGGCGCGACAGTCCAGGTTCGCGGCTTGCTGTTCTTCACTGGCGGCAAGTACAACCTGGTCGCGCATCGGATCGACCAACCGTAACAGAACGCTTCTAACTCGATTGCCCGGGCCATGGTTCTTACGTGGCCCTTTTTCTTCAAACACGACGATTCACCAGAAGGCGGCAGTAGGAAACAACCGTCTTGTCAGTGGCGAGGTTCAGGAGAGAATCTAAAGGCGGGGAAAAATTGAAAGGGCTGCGACATTGGTTATGCTCCAGCTGCCGGCTCCTGCGAGGGAGTCAACAACGTGGATACATGTACCGTCACAGCCCCTGATGCGATCACTGCTTTCACAGTTCCAAACCCCGGCTGCACCTCGCAGTGTCCGCCGGTTTTTTCGGGTCTGGTAGCTCTTTGGATTACTCCACTGAGCCGATCACCCAGCCTACTTCGGTTCAGCAACTTTGATTAGAAACTGAACCTTTCAGCCGTCGACGAAAGCCAATCTAAAGACCACGAACGAAAGTGTCAACGCTAATGATTGGTGCATACCTAAGGAAAAACTTCTGGAAAAGTGAAGACGCAAGCGACTGAAGAACGCCAACTTACAACTCTCATTTTTGTTCGGTACCCCTTTTTCACATTCTTTCCACAAAATCAAACAACGGACACGGCGCGACGCATTCAAGGATTTACTTGACCGCCGAGCAGAGTTGAAGCATGGTGTGAGTAGAACGAGAGCAGATGTCAGTATTTGTAGCCCATGTTGATGGCGGCTCCCATGGGAGTCCCGGCCCCTCGGGGATCGGTGTTGTGATCCAGGATCCCCAGGGAGAGAAGATCCGGATCTCGAAGTGGATTGGCCATCAGGACAATAATGTTGCCGAGTACGTCGCGCTGCTCGAGGCGCTCCAGCATGCACTAAAGCTGAACGCCAAGGTACTGCGCGTCTTTTCTGACTCTCAAGTAGTAGTCCGGCAGATGACGGGCGAGTATGCCTGCCGCAGCCCCCGGCTTTACTCTCTCCACTGGACCTGTAGAAAACTAGCCCGCTCGCTTGAGTTTTCCATCTTCCACATCGAGCGCGAGCTCAACAGCGAGGCTAATCAATTAGCCCACCGCGCAGTTCTGCACCGTCTGCAGTAGCACGTGGTAGTTGCTGTGATTGATTGCTTATTCCTAATCGCTATTGCTGCTGTTGAGGCAGCTCGACGCGACGCGCGATGTGGTCTTTGATCCAGTGCGCGTCCCACCACTCTTTCGGATCGATCTGCACGCCTTCAAGCTGCATGCTGAAGTGGATATGGTCGCCTCCAGCCATCCCCGTCATGCCGCTCTTTCCCATCACCTGACCGCGCTTGACCATGTCACCTTCATGCACCTCGATCTCGCTCAGGTGTCCATAGATCGTCTGCAGGCCGTAGCCGTGGTCTACGACAATGCAATTTCCGTAAATTCCTAGCGGCGCAGCATAGACCACGCGACCATCATTCGACGCCTGCACACCTACGTGCTGCGTGCTCGACAGGTCGTAGCCGAGGTGCGTCTGCTGATCGATCTTCTTGCTGTTGTGGATGTAATTGCGGACATCCGCAAAATTTGCCTCGACCTTTGTGTTGGGCTGCTGCAGGAACGGCTGCGACCACAGAAACTTGGGCTCCGTCTTCAACTTTAGATCGGCGAGCGCCTGGTTGTTCGCCTTCCGCATCTCGCTGTTGATGCGGACGAAGCGCTCTACCATATCGCCGGAGCCATTCGGATCGAGCTCGTTCACGACCTTGTCTATGAACTTGTCGTCGACAGGCAGATCGCGCACACGATACTTCGGCTGTTCCCTCTTCGGGAAGTTAATAATCATCTGCCCGTGCGCCTGGTCGCCGCCCGGTCCTCTGGCATAGACCACCGGAGTAGTACTCAACGGCATGTTCCAAGCGAACGCAAAGAGAGAGAACTGGCCAGGCTTGCCGGCGGGCATGGGCCAGCCGCGAAAGATCTCATCGCCCACGCGAACTCCCGACTCCGTCGGCGAGCCCGACACGTTGTAGGTAACCAGATCGGCCATGCCGACGTACAGGTAGTGCTGATCAGAATCAACGCTCACCCGCACCGGTTGTGATACAACCGTCACGTCGCGCGAAGCTTCAACCGTTGCTCCGCGAAAATCGTTCGACGTAGCTTCGACGATCAAACGTGCGCTGCCGTCTTTGAGCCGCGGAGTGCCTTTCACTCCAGCCGTAAACTTCAGCGTGTGCTCCGGCGCTCCACGCAGCCAGTGAAACCGCTGCGCCGGATGCTCCATGTCCGCCAGCCTGTAACGCTCACCGTTCTGCTCAATGTAAGCCGCTGCGTGCCGTATCCCATGCGGATCCGCGATCGTCACCGCTACTGGCGTGGCCTGCCCAATGGTGTTGAGTGCCGCGGGAAGCGTGACAACCGGAGCCGACGACAAAGTGAAGAGAAGAAGGAAAGCAACAACAATAAGGAGAAGGAGAATCCCGATAGCAGTTCTCATTGGAAAAATCAGAATATCAGAGGCGTCGCAAAGCGCTTCAGCCAGTTCGCTTGAAAAACTCGGCGGGTGTCCGGATGTTCACATCGTGCCGGCCGCGTCTTGGTTTGCAGTCTTCAAGTTGCCGGTGATCAAAGTGCGCGACCAGCCACTGCGACTGGGGGAGGGAAGGCCGCCGCTAAAGCGCAACACTTTTTGTGCTCGTTCTTGCGAGCCTTAAAAGCCCTGGCCGGAATGAATCCGAGGGCTCTTCCCTCACTCAGGAATAATCTGCACGTACACCGCAATCTTCCGAGGCCAAAATGGATTGCCTTCGCCGCTGGCTTGCGTGGGTGCGACTCTATGGTAGTGATAGACGACCCTGGTTACGCGGACTCTAACCTCTCCCAACACGACCTCGCTACCAACTTGCGGTACCGGACTTCCCGGAGTCACCGCCAGCATTTTAGCGTCAGCCTCGTTCAGAAATTCAACGGTGCGGCCCCGAAATGGATTTCGCGCCGCGGGGCCTCCCAAGCCAGATCTAGTTTTCTCGGCTTCGGCGGTAAAGATAAAGTCCCTCGCAGGGATCGGAATAAGGCCAGCCCCGGCGATGCCAAGCCCCGCGTCTGCAGCGAGGATTTCTCGCGCTACCGACAGTTCCACACCATCCTCATGCAGGAGCTTGGCGGCAACACACTTTCCTTCCCGCAGGATTCCGAGGAGCAGATGCTTAGTTTCGATATGGGCGTCTCCCAGCGAATCCGCCTCTTCCACCGCATAGGTGAGCACATTCTTCGACTCGGTACTGAGTGGCATGTCCACCGACGTAGAAACCATTTCCCGAATCGGCGCGCCGAACTCAATCTTTCTGCGCACAGACTCTATGGCCCAGCCACTCGGCATCAGGTGTCGAAACAAGAAGCGATCCTCGCGCAACAGACCAAGCAGTAAGTGCTCGGACTCAATTTGGTGCGCCCCAAGCTGACTGGCTTCGTAGCGAGCGAAGAAAATGACGCGACGTGCTTTTTCGACGAAGCGATCAAACATGCGGATGATTGTAGTTGCAGGAGAACCCGGTCATCACGAGGCACAGAGCACACAGAGAACATGCAGACTCAACAGCCAAATTGAGGCCATTTAGTTCGGCAACACGCGCACATAGACCGCGATCCGCTGCGGCATCAGTACGCCGCCTTCCGGTGCAGGAACATATTGATGGACCACGCGAGTCACGCGGCCTTGAATCGCCTCCAGCGAGATTTCATCATCCACTCGCGGCACATCGAAGCCAGGTGCGGTTCCCAAAACAGAATCATTGGCTTCGTTGCGAAATTCAGTCAGTCTGCCTCCGGGAGCAACGCGGCCAACGATCACTCCACCGCCGACACCCGGAGTTGCGAATTCGTCCACCCGCCGAGAAGTCACGCTGTGAAGTTCGGAGTCTCTGCGAATCCTCCGCCGCTCATCCTCGAGCGTGACTCCATGGCTCACCAGGACCTTCGCTGCCAGGCACTTCTCTTCCCGCAAGACTGCCAGGAACAGGTGCTCTGTCCCAATATGCCGATGGCTCAGTCGTTCAGCCTCCTCAGCCCCATAAGCCAGGATCCGCCTGCACTCACTGCTGAACAGCAGACCCAGATCCGGGGCCTGCGCAGCTTTCACCTCCTGACCGAGAAGTTCGCTCCGGAGCTGCTCCAGCTTTTGCGGGAACTGATCCTGAATCACCGAGGGAGTTTCCCGCAGGATCGCAAGCAGGAGGTGTTGCGACTCGATACACTCCGCGCCTGAGGAGGCCGCGCTCTGCCGCGCATACAACAAAACCCGCCGCGCCTTTTCCGTGTAGCGTTCAAACATCCGGACGATTGTAGTTGCTGTTCAGGACCGCCGCGCGCAGTCTGTACCCCGGCAACCCCAACACCTCACCCACGAACGCCAAACGCGGACCTTCGTGGGGACCCTCATATCGACGCCTGCCGGGGAGCCTTGCGCGGGTGTTGCCGGTAGTGGGAGGTAGCTTCCTGCCTTAGCTGAATGCTGATCGCTGAGTGTCGCGTGCTGCTCTTTGGGAACTAAGGTTGTCAGACCAAAAGCATTAAGGTTCCCGATTAAGGAATTGAATCCTCTGATCTAAGGTGAAATTCTCAGGACAGTCCCCGCGACTAACCGTGTTAATCTAGGGTTACTTTTCAGTAAGTAAAAATCCCATTAGTTTTTTTGAACGTTTGCATGACGAACAGGGCCCCCTGCGTACTGTCCGTCTCCTACGATGAGTCCCTTTTGCGCACGCGTGAATGGATTCTCACGGGTGCCGGATTTGCCGTAACTTCCGCCCTCGGATTCACCGAGGCACTCACCCATTGCCAGAGCGAAGCCTTCGATCTCGCGATCATCGGCCACTCCATTCCCAAACTGGACCGAATGGCTTTGCTGAATCAGCTGCGAAAGCACAACCACACCCGCGTCCTTGCCTTGCGCCGCTACGGAGAAGAACACATTCACGGAGTCGACCACTCCATCGAACCCTCACACGGGCCCGACGCCCTGATCGAGGCAGTCCGAACCGTGCTCGCCAACCCCTCGTCGAGCGAGGAAGTCTGATATGCGCAACAAGAACGTCCAAAAACGGAAGCCCAGCCCGAAGCGCAGCATCACCGAACCCGGCGAGGACCATCCACTCGGCCTGTGGATCGATAGAGATCTGCTTCGCAAACATCACGAACAGAGCACCAAACCGATCCCGCACGATCCGATGACGAGGGCCAACAACCGTTATCTCGAGCTGGCCGACCTGGCCCTCGGCCTCAACAAGCCCAACGGCAAACTCAACGGAAAGGCAAAGGCGAAGTCGAAGAGCGGCGCCGCGGAATAAAAGGCAGCAATCAGCAGTTGGCACTCAGCTGTCAGCTAAGGCAACTGCGAACAGCCACAATTTTGGCTGTTACTTCACCCGATCATCCGATCACCCGATTTGCCTGATCCTGTTCCCTGGTCCCTTTCCTGTACCCTAGTTGCCGCATGTCCCGCCGACTCGCATTCGCGCTCATCTTGCTCGCCATCGCATGCAAGATCGACGCCCAGAAGCCGGGGCTATTCCAACCACCGCGCCACATCCCGGTGGGAAAAGAGCCCGTGCACGTGGAGGTGGCCGACGTCAACTCCGACGGCAAACTCGACGTCCTCGTAGCGAATTCCCAAGACGGAACCATCACCGTGCTCCTGAACGACGGCCATGGTGGGCTTAAGCCCGCTTCAGGCTCTCTCTTCGCCGCCGGCCCCCAACCCAACGACATCGCCATCGCCGACTTCAATCACGACGGACACCTCGATCTCGCCATCGCCAACCACACCGTGCCGCAGTTCACCGTGTTGCTGGGCGATGGCAAAGGCAGCTTCCATCCGGCCCCCGGCTCGCCATTCACGATCACGACGAGGCCGCACTCCCACGGCATCGTCGCCGCCGACTTCAACGGCGACGGCAACATCGATGTCGCCATCGAGAGCTGGGCCGACGACAAAGTCACCGTTGTGCTCGGAGACGGCAAGGGCAACTTCGCTACGCCCGGCACGCAATACGCCGTAGGCCGCCGTCCCTACGAGCGCCTCCGCGCCGCCGATATGGATGGCGACGGCCATCCCGACATTGTCACCACCAACTTCGACGGCGCCAACATCACCGCCCTGCTGAGTGATTTTTCGAACGCCGGGCGGGACCGGGGTCCCCAACAAACGGCGGGTTTCCGGTTGTTGGGGTGGAGACGGCGCCCGGACGCTCCGCAACCGGTCGCGCGATTCCAGCAGGCTCCCGGCTCGCCGTACGCGTGTCCTCAAGACCCATTCGCACATGCGCTAGCCGACGTGAACGGAGACGGCAAACCCGACGTCATAGTCGCGCACTATTCCGGCTACGCAACCGATCCCTCGAAAGACGCCGTCTCCGTATTGCTAAACCAATCTGGGAAAGGCGGATTTCGCCTTTCGCAAGCCACCCGCTACGACGCCGGACATCTACCCGTAGCAGTCGCAGTCGGCGACATCAACGGCGACCATCATCCCGACATCGCCGTTGCCGATATGGGCGGCGGAGGCGTGACCGTCCTCCTGGGCGACGGCCACGGGACATTCCACTCGGCCGGCTTTTGGCCCACAGGCCAAGGACCGCAAGGCATCGCAGTCGGCGACCTGAACGGCGACGGCAAAGCAGATGTAATCACAGCCGACACCAAAGCGAATCAGATCACCATCCTGCTCGCGCGCTAATCTATCTGTGTTCCCTCCCCCCAACATCGATTCGTGCGTGCCCTTAGCTGATGGCTGATCGCTCAATGGTGGAAGCCCACGGATTCATCCGGGGAAGGCGGACTTCGAGTCCGCGGGGAGGAGCAAAGCGATTTTCAAAATGGGCTTTAGTGGGGTGGGAGCAGCGGCGCTTGCCGGGGACCCCGATGAATCCGGGGACTTCCACCGAAAAACATCACCTTATCGCCGACGGTTCTGGCTACAGAGCTTCGCAGCATGCCAACTACGAGGCTGGTGTACCTTAGCAGCTTGACCAAAACCTACCGACTCTCGCCCGCAGCCTCCGACAAGGACACCAACCGCATCCTGGTCCGTAGCGTATCGTTCACCATCCTGATCCTGCTCATCGTGCCGTTCGTCATGGTGGCCACCGGACAGCTCCGCGGAACACGGGACCTGATTCCCATCTTCGTCACGTACGCATTCCTGATCCCGTTCATCCTCTGGAACGTCATCCGACGCACGCGGCGGATACAGAGGAACGCCGTCGAAACCTACCAGCTCGCCATCGACGACGTGCAGATCACCCGCACGCAGAAGGAATGTCCGACGATGACGATTCCCAGGAGCGCCGTGCAAAAAATCTCCGAGCGCGCCGGCCAGGGCTTCCGCATCGAAACCGCCAAACGTGCCGAGAACATCTGGGTACCGACAGAACTGGAAGGATACGACGAAGTAAAAGTGCTGCTGCTCTCGACCACGCCCGCCGAAGCCAGCACCATGCGACATCCACTGGCGCTGACCTACGGATATTCCGTAATCGGAATCGTCGCCTTCTTCGCCGTGATGTGGTCCCACGAAAGAATGCTGGTAACCGGAGCAGGCGTAGTCGTGCTCTGCATCTTCGTCGCCCACGTTCTCCAAATTGCGAGCTCCTGGCCCAACCTCTCGCGTCAAACGAAAAGGTCAGTGTGGATAATCGTCCTCCCAACGCTGGTCGTAGTCACACGAATCATTGCGGTGTGGCAGAACAATAAGCACTAGCCGTTGTCGTCCTGAGCGAAGCGAGGGAGCCTGCGTTTGGCGTTCGCCTTCTTTCTGGCTATCCAGATGCATCTCAGGCCCGCCGCGCCCGCGTGCGAGTGCTGACGGATTTAAAAGCACAGGGAGAAATACAGGGGAATTTCACCGCAAGTTCCTGCCAGACACAGCAGTTAGCGCGTTCTCGCGCAAAACCGCAAGAGCAGAACAGGGAGTGATCAGGGAGTTTCCCCGTTCCATTTTGGGACGAACTCTGTGTTTGGGTTTAGTGAAGCCGGCCGGTGACGCGATCGTCTTCTGTGCGGCGAACCATAACGCATCCACATCCGGCAGCCAATTACTTCGATGCCGCTTTGTCCTTCTTAACCTTCTTGATTCCCAATGCCAGGTCGGCCAATTCCAGATAACGGTTGTTTAGGGCTGCGGCTGAACTATGCAGCATCGTCGGCGTGTGCTTCTGATGCTTGCGAAGCAGCTCGTAATCAATCCACAGGCCTAGCTCGTGGTCACCGCCCGGGTTGGCAATGGAACGGGTGGGTCGCGCCTTGTGCTTTTGCACGTTCGCCGGCATGGGAGACCGCCCCAATCAACTTTTGCAGGAAAGTAGCTAGAAGCATAGCCCAGAGTTCAAATATGCAGAACAGACAACATGCGCCACTTTGAGTCCATCCGGCAGGCTAGCGAAATAGCCCGCCTTCATCCCGACTCCGACACCGGAGGAGGGATCTGCTGTGGCCTTCTGACATCCCGAGCGAAGGGAGGGATCTGCGGTTGCCGTTGCCGAATGCTGAGTGCTGAATGCCGATTGCTGGTTTTCTGGTCGCATAGCGCAGACCTAATTTTTACGGAGGAGTGCGTCCAGCGAAGGCTGGTGTGTTCAGTGGGAGATGGTCCCACCGGAGAAAGAGTCAGAGCTCTGTAGCTTGAGTCGCATCCGTGAAGGAAACGAAGCGGATGAAGCCGACTGACAAAACCATTCTCGGAATGGTGAGCGAGTCACCGGGCCGCAACGTGAGTGAACCCACAGGTGGCCTCGAAAAAAAATGAACTCCAGAGGCCGAGCCCACTCCTTCGGGGCGAAGGCAGCATGGATCGTCACAAACTGACTGAAGTGGCGACACACTCTGGCGGGGTGGTAGGGGCAGCACGGTGACAAGGACATGCCGAGCAACTGGAGAAACCGTCCTCGTCCCGTCAGACAACTGGCGGAGCAAGGTAGAGGTGCATAACCGCAAAACGGGAAAGCAACTTGAAGACGAGACGGAGGCGGCTAGGCCCGTAGTAGTGAGGAAGCGGGGTAAAACCTGCGGAGCGAAGGGGCCTTACTGTGCAACACGTCGGAGTCAACAAGGAAGGCAGAGGTGAGATGACAAAGGCACCTATTCGACTGCAAGACCTGAGACGAAGACTGTACATCAAGGCGAAGACAGAACCGGTGTGGCGCTTCTGGGGACTCTATACACATGTCTGCAAAATGGAAACTCTGCAACATGCCTACGAGATGGCCAAAAAGAACGACGGAGCCCCGGGAATCGACGGGGTAACATTCAAGGCCATCGAAGGGGCTGGGGTGGAGTTATTCCTCAGCCAGCTTCAGGAGGAGTTGGTGAGGCAGTGCTATCGACCCCAGCGATTGCGGAAGGTGGAGATTCCGAAAGCAGGCGGAAAAGTACGCCAACTCTCGATTCCCACGATTCGCGACCGAGTGGTACAGGGAGCATTAAAGCTAATCCTGGAACCGATCTTCGAGGCAGATTTTCAACCGGGGTCGTATGGATACCGGCCTAAGAAGTCAGCTCACGCAGCGATCCAGCGTGTATCGACAGCAATCCTTCAGGGAAAGACCTATGTCATCGATCTCGACCTACGGAGCTACTTTGATACGGTGCGACATCACGTCGTGCTGCAAAAAGTGGCTTGCAGGGTGAGCGACGAAAAGGTTCTCCGTGTCCTGAAACTGATGTTGAAAGCGTCGGGAAAGCGTGGCGTACCTCAAGGTGGGATTGTCTCACCGCTGCTCAGTAATCTTTATCTCAACGAAGTGGACAAGATGCTAGAGCGTGCGAATGAGGTGACCCGACGAGGAAAGTGGACGGCGGTGGAATATGCCAGGTTTGCCGATGATCTGGTGATCCTGGTGAATTCTGATGCACGCCACGACTGGCTCCGCGGAGCGGTAGAGGTACGGCTGCGCGAGGAAGTAGCCAAACTACAGGTTGAGGTCAACGAAAAAAAGAGTCGCAGGGTGGATCTGGGCCAAGGGGACAGCTTCGGATTTCTTGGGTTTCAGTTCCGTCGTATCCGCAGTCGGCGGGGACGATGGATGGCGCTACGGACGCCGCAAGGAAAGAAACGAACGGCGTTGCTGCGCAAGCTCAAGGAGATCTTCCGCTGCCTGATCTCCCGACCGGTCACGCAAGTGATCGGGCAAATCAATCCGATTCTGCGGGGTTGGGTGAGGTATTTTGCTTTTGGTCATTCCAGCCGATGCTTTTCTTTTGTCCGAGACTGGGTAGAGAAGAAGATACGGCGCCACTTAGGCAGGGCCAGCCAACGTCAGGGATATGCATGGAAACGATGCAGCAAGGAATGGCTGTACGGAGCGGTCGGTCTGTTTGCCGACTACCGTGTGTCCTACCAACCCTGTGTCTCATAACCCTTGATGCGAAGTGTGCAGGAGCGCGTAGTGCGGGAAACCCGCACGCTACGTGCGATGTGGCGGGGACCGGAATCCCGTTCACGGTTCGGCTTGTGAGGCACTCCCAAAGGAAACGGGGAGCAACAGATAGGCCGGACCTGTGGGGCACCGCGCCAGTCCTCGACCCTACCTGTGAGGGCCTCGGGGTGAAACTCCACGGGGCTACTCG
>Ga0126378_10000886_pt1 | contig 22093 bp, 15 predicted proteins | sample PanSoiMetPlot_23_FD_92587 | JGI IMG/M metagenome (GOLD analysis project Ga0126378, IMG submission 92587) | Tropical forest soil microbial communities from Panama - MetaG Plot_23 | ecosystem: Environmental > Terrestrial > Soil > Tropical forest > Bulk soil | place: Panama | collected 2016-02-17
ATGTGGTTGAACCTACGGTCGATGATTTCCTGGATCATTTACACCAATTTATTTGGGACAACGAGTTGCCAGTCGGTAGTTCCAGTCAGTTTGCCCAGTGGTGTGTATTCCGCTTGGCGAAGACCCGCGGTGTGACAGTGCTCCTGGACGGGCAAGGCTCAGACGAGTTGCTAGGCGGATATGAGCAATATTTTAGACAATATGTAAAGGCATTACGCCAGAATGGTGACACGAAAAGATTGACCACAGAGCTTCCCAAAATTAGAGACCGGTATCCATTGGCTCTTGCAACGGCCGCTAGAGAACTAAGAGATCGGCTTCCGTTCAAAGTTCGGCACAGCTTGTCTAACAAGCTTGGGTTCGGAACGAGCTTGCTTTATGGCCTGCAACAAGACGCGGCATGCCAGATCCTTGAGCAGGCCTCAGTTCGCGATCAGCCGGGATTCAATCCGCTATCCAACATCCTCGTGCAAGACAGTTTTGGGCGCTATCTGAGTACTCTCTTGCGGTATGGGGATCGCAACTCTATGGCGCATTCACGAGAGGTCCGCTTGCCATTTTGTGATTATCGATTGGCTGAGTTTGTTTTTCGTCTGCCGCCGCAGCTTATTATGGGTGAGGTGCAGACAAAGCGTCTCTTGCGCGAATCAATGCGTGGGATTATTCCGGAACCGATACGAACGCGGTGGAACAAGCAAGGGTTTCGTCCGCCTCAGGACTTGTGGTTCAAGTCCAATCGTCTATTGGGAATAGTGCGCGAGACATTTGCCTCTGCTTCATTTACAAACAATCCATTCTGGATCAACAAGTGGTGGCAGAGAGCTCTGGATCGTGTACAAAACGGTGAACTGGGCTTGGGATGGACAGTTTGGCACCCATTTATTCTTGAGCAGTGGCGCACGCATTTTTTGCGACGTATTACACTATCACGCATCAAAGAAGGGGTTGCGTGAAGCTGATCTTTGTAAACCATGCTCACCCCTACCTTCCTCATGTATCTGGAATTCGGCTCTGGCGCTTTGCTCAAGAAATGGTCAAACGGGGCCATCAAGTCATCCATATTACTGCGACATTGAATGGTGAAACAGGCGTATCAAATGAACAAATAGAACGTTTGCTGAATGAACACCGGTGGACTGTTCCCTTACACCTTCCAGTTAAACCAGTTTTCAGGCATGCGCTGGATGCTGCACGCAGAAACGTTGTTCCTGCCAAGATTAGAAGGATCATAACCGCCTACGCCTTGTTCGCCAGAGGCGGAGTGTTCTACGACTGGACCGACGCCGCACATGACCTGGTCGCTCCGCTATCGAGGTATTTCCTGCCTGAAGTGGTATGGGGAACCTTTGGAAATTCCTCGAACTTATTTCTGGCAAGAAGCATCGCGAAGAAGGCCAAATGTGTCCTCGTCATAGATTGCAAGGATTCGATTTCCTCATTCGTCCCTAAGCTAGCTCACACAGTGGTAGCTGGCTTATATCGGGAGGCACACTGCTTCACTGCAAATGCATTGGATCTCTCAAGAGAAACGTCGTCCTTCTTTGGGCGTGAATGCCACACGTTGTACAGTGGCGTTGATAGTTGTTTTCGCGTCAACGGTAGTGAGGCCCTTAACGGTACTGAGGATAGAATTTTCGATTTAACGCTGACGGGATCGATCTATTCTGAGCACGAACTTCACAATTTCATGTGTGGGCTGAAGCAGTGGCGCGACCAAAACGAGCGCAAATTAGGACGCGAAGTCAAATTGACCTATGTAGGTGCCGAGTACCGAGTTGTACAAAGGATGGCCGCCTCTCTAGGTATTGAAAATTGGGCGAAAAGTAATCCGTACGTACCGCTTCCAGAAGTGGCACGTGTCTGCAGGAAAGCTTCGGCAAACGTGTACCTAAAAGGAGGCGGTTTTCACCAGAAGCTATTAGAGCTCCTTGCTACAAAAAATCCTGTCATAGCGTATGGTGGTGAGACTCAAGAATCTTTGAGCCTGGCTGAAGAATTTGGCGGTGAATTGCATGCACCAGCAAATGCATTAGATCTTGCCGAGGCATTAGACAAGATTGCCTACCGTATGACTGCTCCAAGGGAACACTCTATGAATGCGAGTGATATTTTTAGTTGGGAAAACCAGGCGGTTCAACTTGAGCGACTTATAAACATGGCTGTCCAAAAGGTGTAGTGATGTGCGGCCTAGCAGGATATGTCCAATGCAAACCATCGGGGGAAAAATTGCTAGCCCGCATGTCGTCAGCGATAGCTCATCGTGGGCCGGATGATGAAGGCATCTGGTATGAAGGCCAGATTGGGCTAGCCCACCGCAGGCTGTCGGTCATCGATCTGAGCTCATTAGCGCACCAACCAATGATATCGCAATGCGGTCGATATGCGATCGTCTTCAATGGCGAAATCTATAACTATCGTGAAATGCGAAGTGACCTGTTCGACAAGGGTTTCTCCTTTTCGAGTCAGTCCGATACCGAAGTGTTGCTAGCGTCTTACAAGGAATGGGGAGCTAACTGCCTTAATCGATTAAATGGCATGTGGGCTTTTGTTATTTGGGATCGTTTCGAGAAGCGCCTGTTCGCGAGCCGTGACAGGTTTGGCAAAAAGCCACTCTACTATGTTCAGCTAGCTGATGGCTTTGTCTTCGCATCAGAAATAAAGGCCATACTAGCCAGCGGCTTAGTTAATCCACGGGTAAACCCGGTCGCCGTTGCTGACTTCTCGGCGGACAGAGTATCCGATCATAGTGATGAAACTTTTTTCCTCGATATTAAACAGCTGACCCCTGGAAGTTGGCTTGAATGGCACAAAGGACAGATACGTATTGGAAAATATTGGTCGCTCTCTTTGGAAGGCAGAAAGCAATCTGATCCGGACGAAATACTGAAACTATTGACCGATGCCGTTGAAATCCGCTTGCGTGCAGATACGCCCGTTGGTGTCCTATTGAGCGGCGGTCTCGATTCATCGAGCGTGACGGGTCTCGCAGCAAGCCACGCCATAGAGACTATTCATGCGTTTTCAACACTAGACGATCCACCGGTTGAAGAAGCCAAGGGCATCGAGAAGGTCCTGGAGAAATATTCGAACGTTGTCCTCCACAGCCATTTGATGTCACGAGAGAGTTTTTTGTCTGATCTCGAAAACTGTTTGTGGCATCAGGAAGAGCCTTTTGCCGATGGTTCAATGGTCGCTCATTTCCAACTCATGCGGCTAGCCAGGAAAATCGGAATTAAAGTTCTGCTGAGCGGGCAAGGAGCTGATGAAGTGTTCGCGGGATACCCTGGATATTTGTCACTCCATCTCGCCGATCTCCTGTCTCGTGGACAACTGTGGAAGTTCGTACAATACTTTCGAGACGTTCTCATCACAGGAGGCAGAATCTCACTCGCGTCGGTCATCGGCTATTCCTTACCCTCCTTCATCACGAGTCGGGTACGCCAACGGAAATCGATTGCCTCGATTGACTGGCTGGCAACCGATTATCGGAACGTATCTGATTCAGTTGGACGAGGCTTCAGTGGTGAGAATTACAGCAATACAAATATGGCGTTACTTGACTCAATTCAGCGCCGAACTCTTCCTGGATTTCTTCATTACGAGGACAGAAACAGCATGGCTCATGGGATAGAGACCCGCTTGCCGTTTCTTGATTATCGTTTGGTAGAGACGGTGCTCCCTATCCCTCCAGAAGACAAAATAAAGAGTGGAGTCACAAAAACACTATTACGACAGGCGGTTAGAGATATCGTTCCTCGCACAATCATCGAGCGGACGACAAAAACTGGCTACCCGGCTCCCTTGATCCATTGGCTGCGCGAAGCTCAGGACACAGTGTGGTCGGAATGGAAAGCCGTAATTCGTCGTTGCCCGTTAATCGAATACTCGAGTTGGGATCGTCACCATAAGTTCTTTAGAGCGGGGAAGGACAGCGCTTTATCGGCTGTGTGGCGGGGACTCATTCTCAGCCTCTGGCATCAACGTTTCATTGCGAAGTGTTTCTAAATGAGGATCCTTTATCACGGACCGTTATGGTATGGGTCGACCTCAAGCCAACGAGTAAAAGCATTCTGTCAGTTCTCTGAAATCGAAGTGATCGAGAGCAATAACGCTCAGCCTATGGGAACAAAATGGAGTCTGTATGCTCGCATCCGGTGGAAATTGCGATGGCCTTTGGATATTGCGAAAGAAAATCTAGCGCTTATACAGAAAGTTGCCGCATGTCGACCAGACATCGTCATGATTGACAATAGCAAAGTGATCTCTCGTTCTACACTTAACCAAATTAGGCAGATCTGCAAACCCAAGCTTGTTTATTACAGTCCCGATGATGTGATGCAGGCGCATAATGTGAGCCATCCACTCCGGTTATCCCTTCCCGAATGGGACATATTTTTTACGACGAAAACTTTCAATATCCCAGAATTGCGTCAGGCCGGCGTCAAACGTCCACTGCTAGTCGGAAAATCTTTTGATCCTGTTCTCCACTCTCCGATGTCGCCTGAAGAAGTCGGCGAAGAATATGAGTCGTTCGATCTGGTGTTTATCGGCAGCTTTGAGCGCGAACGCTGCCGCAGTATAAACGCCTTGGCTGAAGCAGGCTTTAGAATCGTCGTTTATGGCGAAGGTCTGGGTCGGTGGAATTACCGACGATTACATCCGTCAATTCGGCTACGACCACCTGTGTTCGCGGAAGAGTATAGACGTTGCTGGCATCACGGCAAGCTCGCACTCTGCTTCTTGCGCAAGATCAATAGGGACAAGATTACCCAAAGGACCATGGAAATAGCTGCTATGGCACGTCCATTCATGGCGGAGAAGACAGACGAGCACGATGCGCATTTTGAGGACGGCAAAGAGTATGTCGCCTTTTCTAATGATGATGAATTGATTCGCCTTTGCAAGCACTGGCTGGTGTGTGATGAGCAGCGCCGAAATTTAGGTCTTGCAGCCCGGCAGCGCTGTCATGCGTCACGATATTCAACACTTGATCGGGCGAAATGGATGATCGAACAGCTAAGATGACGTGGTTTCCGAGACTGCTCTCGTTTACTGGGCGTAGATGCTCTCTTCCAGGGGTGCAGCGGATAATCGCATCTGTTTATCCACCGAATTGGCAAACGACTCGCTATGTCTCAGGCAGATGGGCTCGCAATGACGGGTTGCTAATGCAGCTCGATTCGAGAAATTGGATAGATTGGAACCTCATATTTAAAGGCGACTTTGAGCCATGCGTGAGTCGAGCGATTCGCCGGACGCTTAAGCAAGGGTCTGTGGCTGTGGATGTAGGAGCCAATGTAGGAACACACAGCGTCGAAATGGCAGAAGCTTGCGAGCCCAAAGGGCAAGTCTTCGCATTCGAGCCTAATCCCGGAGTTCGAGTAGCGCTTGTAGAAAACCTGCGTATTAATGGCTTCAAATCTGCGATTGTAAGACCTGAGGCTGTCGGGGAAGAAAATGCCAAACAGTTGTTACGAATACCATCGCCAGACCATCAAACATATTCAAATCAGGGACTGGCGAGTCTAGTCCCGCTCAGCACACCACATCACGTGGTTGAAGTTGAGGTAGTGACGTTGGATGCTTTTTTCGAAACCCAAGGCCTTCACAGGCTGGATCTCGTCAAAATCGATACGCAGGGCTACGATGCCAAGGTAATACGAGGAATGAAGCGGTGTCTGGAAAAGTTTTGTCCAGTCATCATTTTCGAATATGAAAAGTGGGCCTGGAAAGAGGCGGGTGAATCGTTAGAATCCTTAAGCTGTTGGTTATGCGCGCGCGGCATCTCGTTATACGATTTAGAACAATACCCGAAATCATGTTCCCCACTGCAACTGGACACTGTGCCGGATCACGCCGATCTCATAGCAACGCGGACGTAGCCCAAACAATTGCTCATGGATAAAGATTGTATCCGAACAGAGATTTACCAGTTACATGGCTTATCACATATGCCGGTGGGCATTGGCTTAGTTGTATTTGGGCTGATAAGCCTAATATCTCTCTTCCTACGAAACGATTTTTCGACTGTTGATAATGTCGACTGGCTGATAGTTCTCACTACCGGCGGAGCCTCAGTTCTGTTCTTTCTCTGGCTGGCGACGAATTGGCAAGGCAACGAATTCAAATCCTTCGGCGCTATAGTAATGTTGATAGCAATCTTTAATCGTCTGTTATACACGCTGGATCTCATAATAAATGGACAGCATTTTGAAGAGTGGCCTTTGACCACTAAAGATCCACAAATGGCTCTTTTAAAGGGAGAGATCATCACTGTCGTCGGCATTTTAATATTGGTCTTTTCTTGGCATTATGCCAGCCGCTTAATCTTCCGTCACAACTCGCTATCGAGAATGACCATAGGAAGCGCCCGCGGTTATTGGGCTATGTATGTTTTAGCTATTTCTGTAGGCATCGCACGTAAGCTCTTTCCTCAAGAGGTTGCTACAGCGGGAGAACTATCCTCGGTAGTGTTTGCCGGGGGACTTGCCTCGCTCTTGGCGCTTTATGCCAGTGAAACGTTCACGTATAGCCGCCTTATACTAGTAACAGTGATGAGCATGCCTTTTATTTATTTGTCGTTAGGAACAGGGATGAAAGAAAATACTATCGTCGCTGCTCTTCCTTGTACCATTGCAGCGTGGCAAACGTTTCGCAACTGGCTTGCCCGAGCGTTTCTGATAATAGCCGGAGCAATCGCCATATCCGTTCTTACAGCCTACGTGGGGTTTCATCGTGACCTCATGTGGTACACAAGTGCCGGAAATGACTTAACGATTTCTGAATTAATGCAAGAATTTGTGGCCAGAGGTGGGGTTCAAGAAGAGGCTATTCTGGAAGGAGCGTATACGTTCCTTAAACGTAACAATGCGATGTATCACCGTGGCTGGGCAACGGATTTTGCCGATACTTTTGGCGTGAGTGCTACTGAAATACTTGGTCCGCTAGGATACATCTTCATTCCACGCGTTATTTGGTCCGAAAAGCCAAAGGTCAATCCTGGGCTGGAACATACTGCTCGAGTGTACGGTTACTTTGAAGCCGAAGCTCCCGACCTCGATTCCTCCACGGCAGCGGGTTATTTTACGGCTTTATACATGGGTACAGGTTACGTAGGTGTAATCGTAGGAGCGATCACTATTGCTCTGATAGTAGTCTGGTCACAACGCCTTGTTTGTACATACGGCGATCCATACACAGCGGGTCTCTTCACGTGGATGATGTTCTTGTTCGCCTTACGCGTTGATGAAACATGGCCAGTGTATGCGCTTTCGGCACCTATGATTAGTCTCCTATATGCCTTTCTCTTCGGCCGGCTTATCGCTTTACTTTCGAGATTCCGCTTCGTGCCATCCCGCGCTCGCGCACCTGCATAAACCGACTTGTCTACTAATGTCCGTCAAGGTTCTCTAGTGATTCACGTGGAGTTTCCGTGAAAGTACTGATTCATGCGCTAGGTGCGACGATGGGTGGCGGTGTGCGCCATTTAACTAATTTCTTGCCAGAATTAGGCCGAGAAGATCCAAGGCGCGACTACTTAATTTTGGTGCGAGAATCTTTCCCGACCGTCAACATCGCCAAGAACGTGACACTTGAGCGTATATGCGATGAAGAATGCTCCGCCTGGATTAGTCGACTTACGAAAGATGTATTTGAATTGCCCGGGCGGTTAAAACGGGAAAAGTTTTCGGCTGTCGTTTCTCTGACCAATTTCGGCCCCATCTACTCACCAGTGCCGCACATCGTCTTCCAACGTAATCCACTCTATTACTGTCGTTATTATCTGACCAACATCCAGAAGGGAAGGAAGCTGGAAACACTAATGCGTCGGCGCCTAGCAACCGAATCCATGAAACGCGCCAATCTTATCGTCACACCATCTCACGCCATGAGCGGTATGATCCGAAAAGCTTGTCCCGTCGTTCGTGATCGTCCGTTCCGGACGCTGTATCATGGCTTTGCTGAGGAGTCCTCGGTGGACCCACTCGATATGGAAGTAGACCGGATTTTGTCGAGCCAAAAAGGTTTGAAGCTTTTGTATCCCACGCATCCCGCCCCTCACAAGGGGTTCGAAGTGCTGTTTGATATGCTTGCCGTGCTTAAATCGGATGGACTGGACTTTAGTCTATTTACGACGATTTCAGTGGATGATTGGCCGGAAGGCGTTCGTGCCTATGAACAAAAAGTAAAGCAGCTAGGGCTGAAAGACAATGTGGTTTTTAAGGGACGAGTGCCTCAGCAGCAAATGGGCTCTCTCTATAAGAGATGCGATTTAATGGTGTATCCGTCGCTCTGTGAGTCTTTTGGCTTTTCTATGCTCGAGGCTATGGGATATAGATTGCCAATTGTGGCGGCGGACACAGCAGTGAACCGCGAAATATGCGAGGAAGCAGCCAAATATTATCCACCATTGGATCCAGCGGCCGGTGCAAAAGCTATTAGAGAAGCTTTACAGCCCACCGTTATGGAACAATTGCGTGAAGGAGGAAGAAAACGTATTACATCAACTGATTGGAGTTGGAGTCGATATGCCAGAGAGTTCGTCGAGATGATTGATAAGGTTGTATGAGCAACGGGAGTTGTCCGTCTTGCGGCCTCATTAACTTTCAAACCCATCAGATGAACTTGCTCTGCTGCGATAGCTGTAGTTTGGTTATTGATCGGGCTGTGTGGAGGCAGTCGGCGAATGAAATCTACGAAGATGAGTGGTTTGCAGACAATAATGACCCTGTCGGGTCTCCCTGGATACGGCTGTTTGAGTATTGGAATAATGCTCGCACTTTCAATCATCTTAGGTCTATCCATTTACCGGGGCGGCGGTTGTTAGAAATTGGAGTGGGAAGTGGCTCGTTTTTGGGCTATATGCGTGATCGGGGTTTCGATGTTGTTGGGTGTGATCTCTCTGAATCAATCTGTAAGCGGGTGACCGACAAGTACCAAGTGTTTATTCACCATGGCCATGTATGGGACATTCCGGAAATTGGTCGATTCGATATCGTGGTGATGAACCACGTACTTGAACATACGTCTAATCCGGTAAATTTTTTGACATGTGTCAAGAATAAGCTCAACAAGAGCGGTGTAGTCCATATCGCGGTGCCGAACATCAATTGCTGGGAGGCTCATCTATCAGGATGGAACAGTTATGAACCCTATCATCTTTTGTATTTCAATCCACAATCACTGAGGTCCATAGTTCAACGTGCCGGATTCATTATCGAGCATGACTCAACTCGTGAATCCTTTTCGGGGTGGTTTCTAGCCCTTCTCCGTACCGCGTACGGCTTTGGCAAGCATCGCGCAGTGGACCGTTACTTGAAGAAAAAGGCCCGCGCACAGTCGTGGATAGAACATGCTTACCGCTTTGGCATGGTGACATGTGGCCTGGTTACTACCCCGCTAAGAGCTGTGCAGAGTTGGCTGGGAAGAGGCGATGAGATCCTGGTACTCGCCCGAGCTGAAAATGGATGTTAAGCGGGCTACGGAAGTCGCAGTCGTTATCCTAACGTACAACGAAGAATCGAATATCGCCCAAGCCCTTGATTCGGTGTGTGGCTGGGCACACCAGATCTTCATCGTCGATTCTTACAGCACTGACCATACAGTGCCTATCGCAGGCTCTTACCCTTGTGAGGTTTTTCAGAATGAATTCGAAAATTACTCGAAGCAAAGAAACTTTGCATTGACCCAATTGCCCATAAAAACGGAGTGGGTACTTTTTCTTGATGCGGATGAATGGCTTCCTGATACCCTCAAAACAGAGATCTCTAAAATCACTGAAGCACGTCCGGTCGAGAACGGTTTTTATATCAAATTTCGGCTAATTTGGGATGGCAAATGGATTAAACGCGGCTATTATCCGTCGTGGATATTGCGCCTGTTCCGTTATGGCAAAGCACGTTGCGAAGATCGTCCGGTGAACGAGCAGCTCATTATCGAGGGGGAGACGGGATATCTTCATAACGATTTTATGCACGAGGATCGGAAAGGAATTGGCGATTGGATTGACAAGCACAATCGCTATGCAGAGCGGGAAGCGATGGAATTGATCAAGCGAGCCAACGGCGTGGATCAGCAAGAGGTCGAGGCACGACTCTTTGGAACTCAGGCTCAACGAAAAAGATGGTTGCGCTATCACGTCTGGAACAGGTTGCCACCGCTCGTGCGGCCATCTTTCTACTTCTTTTATCGCTACGTGTTGACCGGCGCATTCCTGGAGGGGCGCGCAGCGTTCCTCTACCACTTCATGCATGCTTTGTGGTTTCCCATGCTGATAGACGCTAAATATCTAAGAATGAAGCGTCAAACCTTGCAGTAGCCGCCTAGATTTCCCTCCTAAATTTCTCATGTGTGGCATAGCAGGATTTCAAGGTCGATTCGATCCAACCTTGTTGTCCGACATGGGTCAGTCTATTGCCCATCGTGGACCGGATGATGATGGAACTTATTATGATCCTATTTCTGAGGTCGGCCTCGTCCACCGCCGCCTCTCCATCATTGAGTTATCTCCCGCCGGCCATCAGCCGATGATCAGCCACGACGGGAACATCGCGGTCGTATTCAATGGAGAGATCTATAACTATCGCGAACTCTGTTCTGAACTTGAAGGCAATGGCCATTGCTTCCGAGGAGGATCCGATACAGAGGTGCTTCTCGCACTGTACCTTCGTGCGAGAGAAACTATGCTCGCTCGTCTCAATGGCATTTTTGCCTTCGCCATATGGGATCGTCGTACCCGGTCCCTCTTTCTTGCCCGCGATGGCATGGGCGTCAAACCGCTGTACTACTCCGAAACAACTGCCGGTTTTCTCTTTGCCAGCGAGATCAAGGCCCTCCTGAAGGCTAGCGAGATCAGCCGAGACGTTGATCCCACTGCCGTCCGCAATTACCTGACCTATCTCTGGTGTCCCGCGCCAAAGACGCCGCTTCGCCAAATCAAGAAGCTGGAACCTGGCTGTGCGTTACTGGTGCGAGACGGCCGCATCGAAAAGTGTTGGCGCTTCTACGAGCCTCCATTTTGCCAATCAATACAATCCTTGTCCGAGCGCGAAGCTATTCAAGAGATTCGGACAATGCTCCAGGGCGCGGTGCAGCGCCAAATGGTCGCCGATGTACCGGTTGGGGCCTTTCTATCTGGCGGTCTCGATTCCAGCGCTGTGGTGGCTTTCGCCCGCCGGGCTAGCCCTGACACAAGACTGCAATGTTTCACGATCGCGCTGGATAGAGCCGACGCCAAGCGTGAAGGTATGGCCGATGATTTGCCTTACGCTGAATCGGTCGCACGGCATCTTGGAGTTGATCTACACGCAGTCATGGTCGGTCCCGAGATGGCCGATGAATTGCCCAGTATGATTTATCACCTTGACGAACCTCAGGCTGATCCTGCTCCTCTTAACGTGCTGTTTATTTCTCGATTGGCGCGCAAGCACGGAATCAAAGTGCTGCTTTCAGGTGCGGGAGGAGATGACATCTTTAGCGGGTATCGCCGGCATCGCAGTCTTGCGCTGGAGCATCATTGGTCCTGGCTGCCACAGTGGATTCGGTCAGAGCTTGCCACCGCGGCTCGGGCATTACCGGCACGCCCTGAGGCAGTCCGCCGTTTAGCGAAGGCGTTTAGGTATGCGGGGCTCGATGGCGATGCCAGATTAACAAGTTATTTCTATTGGCTTGATCCAAGGCAGCTTGACGAACTGCTTTCCCCAAGCTTTCGTGACGCAACCCTAGACACCGAACCGCTTGCTTCCAGCCTCGCTGAGTTGCCTGAAGATGTGCCGGCCCTAAACCGCATGCTCTATCTCGAACGCAAGCATTTCCTCCCGGATCATAATCTGAATTACACAGATAAGATGAGCATGGCCGTCGGGGTCGAAGTCCGCGTGCCGCTCCTTGATCCGGATCTAGTTGGCCTCGCGGCTCGTATGCCCCTGCACTACAAGCAGAGGGGCTCTGAAGGAAAATGGATTTTCAAGAAAGCGATGGAGGGGATTCTCCCTGGTGATGTGATTTACCGCCCCAAAACTGGGTTCGGCGCTCCACTTCGCACCTGGCTGCATGGCCCGCTGAAGAAAATGGTAGGTGATGTTTTCTCGGAGGAAGCCTTACACAAACGAGGCTGGTTCAACCCTGTAGCCGTGAGCGGCTTATTAGAAGCTGATCGGTCTGGTCGCGTGGATGCGGCCTATCCTTTGTTCGCGTTGCTGTGCGTTGAGCTTTGGGCGCGGATATTTTTGGACCAATCTCTCGCCGTGTAAGGAAGCACTATTCGCTCGATCCAGCGCATGTTTTGTGGAACATTCCACTCCAGTGAGATATGAAACAGATCCTTCAAGACCTTCGCACCGGTGATACAAGGGTGAGCGAAATTCCCTGTCCATCCGCTGGACCAGGACAACTATTGATTCGGACCAGACAATCATTGGTGTCTTCCGGAACCGAACGAATGCTAGTCGAGTTTGGCAAAGCCGGCTGGATCGAGAAGGCCCGGCAGCAGCCGGATAAGGTTCGGATGGTGCTCGATAAGATCAAGACAGACGGACTCATGCCGACCGTGAACGCCGTGCTGAACAAGTTGGATCAGCCGCTGCCTCTTGGCTACTGCAATGTCGGCGTCGTCGTGGAAGTCGGCCGCCAGTCGTCGGTAAACAGCAGTCAGTGGTCCGTGGGAGATAGAGTGGCATCGAATGGTAAGCATGCTGAGGTTGTAGCAGTGCCAATGAATCTCTGCGCCAAAGTCCCGGACAGCGTGTCCGATGAACAGGCAGCTTTCACCGTGATCGCTGCGATCGGTCTCCAAGCCATCCGCCTGGTACAGCCAACGCTTGGAGAGTGCGTGGTCGTGATCGGCCTCGGCTTGGTGGGGTTGGTCACCGTCCAATTGCTTCGGGCGCAAGGCTGCCGTGTCCTTGGCATAGATTTCGATTCCCACAAGCTCGGATTGGCCAAACAATTCGGCGCCGAGGTGGTGAATCTGTCGGTCGGCGAAGACCCGATCACCGCCGCTCATGCGTTTTCACGTGGTCGCGGTGTGGACGCGGTTCTCATCACGGCTTCGACGACGAGTAACGAACCGGTTCATCAAGCGGCGGCTATGTGCCGGAAGCGCGGAAGAATTGTGCTGGTTGGCGTGGCTGGACTGCAACTGTCGCGGGCCGATTTCTATGAGAAGGAATTGCGCTTTCAGGTTTCCTGTTCTTACGGTCCCGGCCGCTACGATCCCAACTATGAGGAAAAAGGTTTCGACTATCCCGTCGGATTCGTTCGATGGACCGAGCAGAGAAACTTCGAGGCTGTCCTGGACATGATGGCCGACGGCCGCCTCAACGTGAGGTCATTGATCTCACACCGCTTCATGATCGAACAGGCCGAGCAAGCGCATGAGCTGTTAAAGAATTCTGCGCCGTCGCTTGGCATCCTTCTCCGGTATCCGGAATCGGAAGATAAGGCGGAGACGGCTGTACTTTGCCGGATTGTGCGCCTCCGCAGTGTCTCTCATGCCTCGCCGGCTGGCAAAGTGACGATCGGGGTCATCGGAGCTGGAAACTATGCAACCGCGATCCTCATTCCTGCGTTCAAGAGATCTGGGGTTCGATTGAAAAAGGTCGCATCGAGCGGTGGTGTGAGTGCGGTACATGCAGGGCGCAAATTTAGCTTCGAGGAATCCACCACTGCTACCGATGAGATATTTGCCGATCCGGCTATCAACACCGTCGTGATTGCAACTCGGCACAACAGCCACGCGGAATTGGTCTGCAAAGCACTACGGGCGGGCAAGCATGTGTTCGTCGAAAAGCCTCTTGCCCTCACGATGACCGAACTCGCCGAGGTTCAAGCTTTCTTCGAGCAAACACAGTCCTCCGATGCGACAGCTCTACACGCTGAACACCACCCACTGACCACTGACCACCGGTTCCCCTTATTAATGGTGGGCTTCAATCGCCGTTTTGCGCCACAGGTCAAGAGGATAAAGTCCCTGTTGGAGACTGTGAAGGATCCAAAGGTCTTCGTGATGACCGTGAATGCCGGAGTTATTCCACCGGACCATTGGATTCAAGATGCTTCAGTGGGTGGAGGAAGAATCCTTGGCGAAGTCTGTCACTTCGTTGACGTGCTTCGCTATCTAGCTGCGGCACTGATTGTGTCGTTTGAAGCGGTCGCGATAGGAGACAGCCTTTCCCTCGCACGTGATAACGCCACCATCGTTTTGCGCTTCAAGGACGGGTCGGTCGGCACCATTCATTATCTGGCAAATGGTCACAAATCCTTCCCCAAAGAGCGGCTGGATGTCTTTGCGGGCGGCCGGATTCTGCAATTGGACAACTATCGTTCGCTCAAAGGATTCGGATGGCCGGGATTCAGCAAGATGAATCTCTGGCGTCAAGATAAGGGTCAGCAGGCCTGCGTCGCTGCGTTCGTCCAGGCTGTAGAGCAAGGTGGGCCGATGCCGATCCCACTTGAAGAATTGTGCGAAGTCAGCCGTCTCTCGATTGAAATAGCGCAATCTCTGCGATAACACCTCTTCCTTTGCATCCCTCTTCCGACTGATCACCGTTCACTGATCATTGACTCCCGACCACCGCCTACTGGCGACATGCCAAAAATCGACATCATCGCGGGGGCCCGACCGAACTTCATGAAAATCGCGTCTATTATTCGAGCGCTCGAGCTTGCCCGAAACACGGGCAGCCGTCTTCGTTCCCGTCTGATCCACACCGGGCAACACTATGATGCCAGCATGTCTGCCAACTTCTTCGTCCAGCTCGGCATTCCTCGCCCGGATATCAATCTGGAAGCCGGATCAGAAACTCAGGCGGAACAGACGGCGGCCATCATGACTCGGTATGAGGCTTTGTTGATGAAGCAGCCAAGCGATCTCTGCTTGGTTGTGGGAGATGTGACGTCAACGATGGCTTGCGCGATCACCGCCCCAAAAATGCGAGTACCGGTTGCGCATGTCGAAGGCGGCATCAGGTCTGACGATTGGACCATACCGGAGGAGATCAATCGAATTGTGACCGATTCGATCACGAATTTCTTCTTTACGACCAGCAAGACGGCCAACCAGAATCTTCGGCGTGCCGGCGTGCCGATTGACCGCATTTATTTAGTCGGGAATACGATGATCGACACATAATTGGCCAACATGGATCGTCTTCGCCCCCGGCCTTTTGTGAGGATCTGGGGCTAGAGAAAAGCCACTACTTCTTGCTGACGCTGCATCGTCGGAGCAACGTGAACGATTTGGCGGACTTGAAGAGGATGATGTCCGCCATCGGACGCGGCTGCCGCAAGTTGCCGGTTGTTTTTCCGGCTCATCCTCGAACCGCGAAGAATCTGGGCGGCTTGACCGATCTGCCGACCAATCTACATATCATCATGCCGCAGCCGTATCTCGAATTCAACTATTTGGTCAAACACGCGAAAGCGGTGATCACGGATTCCGGTGGGATTACCGAAGAAACAACCGTAATGGGCGTGCCGTGCCTGACTCTGCGCGATACGACCGAGCGACCGGAAACCATTACGATCGGGACGAATGAGTTAATTGGCACGGATCCTTCAAAATTGAAGCCCGCACTCGATCGCCTCTTCGGCGGCCCATGGAAGCAGGGTGGCACTCCAGACAAATGGGATGGAAAAGCAGGCGAGCGCATTGTGTCGATCTTGGCCCGGCTGCTGTGCACGGCTGAGCAGCGACCGGTGATCCGCAGACGGTTGGCCGTGGGACAGTGACCAGTAGTCAGTGGACGGTGACCACAGACCACAGTAGTTAATGTCCACTCTTCTCAAGTATTGGCATACGGTTCGCCACTTAAAGCCGATTCAACTGTACTGGCGCGTGCAGTTCCATCTCGCTCGTCCACGTATTCATGAAGGGCCTGCGCCTCCATTACGAGCCTTGCTAGCTCAACAATGGAGATCACCAGCGAGACGAAACATTTCCTGGACTGGACCTGGGCGGGCCAATTTCCTCCATGAGACGCATGACTTGGACAAGATCGGGTGGGACGGACCGGCTGTTGAAAAACTTTGGCGGTACCATCTTCATTATTTCGATGATCTGAACGCGCACGATGCGGCTCAACGGCGAGAATGGCATCACTCCTTGCTGCGGCGATGGGTCCGTGAAAATCGCCCGGCTGAAGGAACGGGATGGGAGCCGTATCCGACATCACTACGCATTGTGAACTGGATCAAGTGGGCACTGGCCGGCAACCGTCTTCCTTCCGAATGCATCCAGAGTTTGGCAGTCCAAGCCCGCTGGCTTTCGAAACGGCTGGAGATCCATTTGCTCGGTAATCATCTCCTTGCGAATGCCAAAGCGCTTGTGTTCGCGGGATCGTTCTTTGAAGGCAGAGAGGCCGACGAATGGCTGGCGCGTGGATTGCGAATCTTGGAATGCGAACTAGGCGAGCAAGTCCTGCCGGATGGCGGCCACATTGAGCGGAGTCCGATGTATCACTCGATTGTGCTGGAGGATCTTCTCGATCTGTTGAATCTCCATTCAATTTCGCCTTCTCTTGCAGGGCGCTGGCTTAATCTCGGTGAATCCTGCCGCGAGGCGGTCGGCCGGATGCGCCATTGGCTGAGTGTCATGTGCCATCCGGACGGAGAAATCTCGTTCTTCAACGATGCGGCCATTGGCATGGCCCCCTCTCCTCAAGAAGTTGAGCTCTATGCCGAGCGATTGCATCTGCCATCGGTTCCTTCGCCTCGGGATGGCCTGATTCACTTACCAGACAGCGGTTATATCCGCGTTCAGCGGGGAACTCATGCCGTGGTGTTGTTGGATGTTGCCCTGGTTGGCCCAGATTTTCTACCAGGCCACGCCCACGCCGATACCTTATCCTTTGAGCTCTCGCTCTACGGGCAACGCGTCTTCGTCAATTCCGGTACGTCATGCTATGGGCGGAGTGCGGAGCGACTAAGACAGCGAGGAACTGCGGCCCACAATACGGTCACAGTTGACGGACAAGATTCCTCAGAAGTCTGGGCAGGATTTCGAGTGGCGAGGCGGGCAAAACCGTTAGACCTACAGATCCAAGAGGATGGAGCTACCTTGCGAGTCACCTGCGCCCATGACGGCTATGTCCATTTGCCTGGAAAACCTATTCACTGGCGAGAATGGCGCGTGTCTGATAAGTCGATGGATATCACGGATGTCATCAAGGGAAGCTGTCGTCAGACGGTCGGCCGACTCTTTTTCTCACCGTCCATTGCTGTACCCGCATCATCAACGGCAACAATCGGCCACGCCACTTTTTCTGGTCATGCTCTCAACTGGGTGATTGAGGGCGCGACAGGTCGTGTCGTTCCGGCTAGGTTTCATCCTGAATTCGGGATGAGTCAAGCGACCGGTTGCCTGGAAATGGTTTTTCTACAGGCGCGCAGTTGTGTCCGATTAGCCTGGGGCTAATTTGCACATCCTGTTTCTCACCGACAATTTTCCTCCCGAGGTCAACGCCCCGGCAAGCCGGACGTTCGAACATTGCCGCGAATGGGTCAAGGCCGGCCATCGGGTGACCGTCGTTACGTGTGCGCCGAATTTCCCCAAAGGCCTGGTATATCCGGGCTATCGCAACAAACTCTGGCAGCGGGAAGTGATGGACGGGATCCGTGTGGTCCGCGTGTGGTCATACATCACGGCCAATGAGGGATTCCTCAAGCGCATTCTGGATTATCAAAGTTTCATGATGGCCTCGGTCCTCGCCAGTCACTTCGTCCGAAAGGTCGATATTGTCGTCGGTACTTCACCGCACTTGTTCACCGCCTGTGCTGCTTACGTCGTGGGTCTTCTCAAACGCATTCCCTTTGTCTTCGAACTGCGGGATCTCTGGCCCGAGTCGATCAAGGCGGTCGGAGCGATGCAGGATTCACTCGTTATGCGGTGCTTGGAACGGGTGGAGCTCTTCCTCTATCGACAGGCATCGGCCATTGTGTCGACAACGCATTCATTCCGCTTCAATCTCGCACAACGCGGCATCGATCAGGAGAAAATTTCTGTTGTAACAAACGGGGTCGATACTTCTCGCTTTCATCTGCATGCCAAAGATGGTGAGTTGCTCGCGGGATTAGGGCTCAACGACAAATTCGTCGTCGGATATATCGGGACGCACGGCCTGGCCCATGGATTGGAAACGCTTCTCGAAGCGGCGCGCGTCATTCAGCAACAGCCAGGCGGAAAAGATGTTCACTTTCTCTTTCTTGGCGACGGAGCCAGAAAGGCGATTCTCAAGCATCGGGCCGGCACAGATTTAGACAATATTCTCTTCATCGATTCCGTCCCGAAGGAACAAGTCGTCCGATACTATGCGTTGTTAGACGCTTCCATCATTCATCTCAAAAAGACTGACCTCTTCACGAAGGTGATTCCGTCCAAACTGTTTGAGTCCATTGGCATGGGCATACCAGTTCTGCATGGAGTCGCCGGAGAGTCTGCTGACATCGTGCAACGGGAAGGTATTGGCCTCGTTTTTGAGCCCGAGAATGTCAAACAACTCTGCGAACGTGTGCTGATGGTGAAGCAGGATCGTGCCTTGTACAACGCACTGCGAGAGGCGTGTCTTCAGGCCGCTGCGAAGTACGAACGCTCCGAGTTAGCCAAACGCATGTTATCGGTCCTTGAGGCAACTGTCGCGAGGCGCTCGGAGGACGCCAGCCGCAAAGGCCTCCTGTTCATCAATCGCTATTTTTATCCGGATCAATCGGCGACGTCTCAGTTGCTGACCGAATTGGCCGAGGATCTTCAGGCGGAAGGTAGATCGGTCACAGTCATCGCGGGGAGAACTCTGTACTACAAAGAAAACCGAAAACTCCCTGCTTACGAGGTGCATAAGGGAATCCGTATCGTACGGGTTGGCTTCATCCGGTTCAATCGTGCCCGCATGCTTGGGCGACTGGCGGATTACCTCTCATTCTGGACTTCTGCGTTCTGGCAGACAATACGGATGTCCAACTTCAGTTGCATCGTAGCGCTATCCGATCCGCCGCTTTTGTGCTTGCTCGCCGCGATGGTGAATTGGTTCAGGCCAATTAAGACCATTTGTTGGCTGCAGGACGTGTTCCCTGAGATTGCCGTTAAGGCCGGTGTGCTGCGCGTAGGCGTGGTTACTCGCATTCTTCGGAAACTCGCGACTTGGTCACTCAAAAAAATGGACCACATTGTTGTCATAGGCAACTGCATGAAACGCGAGCTTTGTCGGAGGGGTTTGTCTTCCAGCAATGTCGTCGCTATTTCGAACTGGGCCGATGGGCACTACATCAGACCAATGCCGCGCATTGATAATCCTTTCCTGACACGGCACGGTCTTCAGGACAAATTTGTCGCCATGTATTCAGGAAACCATGGAACGGTCCATGACCATGAGACCTTTATCAATCTGATACGCGAAACGAAATCCTGTCCAAACTTCTGTTTCTGCTTTATCGGAGATGGCGCGTGGAGAGCTCGACTGGTGGAGTTATCCAGGACTGAAGCGTGGTCGCACGTCATGTTCCTTCCCTACCAAAATCGAGAGATGTTGCGGTCGAGTCTGACCGCTGCGGATATTCAGTTGGTGTCTCTGCGGAACGGCATGGAAGAGCTGAGCATCCCGAGCAAGATTTATGGGGCCCTGGCCGCCGGCAAACCGGTCCTCTATATAGGTCCTCCTGAGAGCGAGCCGGCCATCATTATTCGGGAGGCGCAATGCGGCTATAGCGTTGTGCCAGGAGATACAGCGGGCGCGGTGAAGGCTTTGCTCGGTCTCCATCGTGATCGAACGCTGTTGGAAAAGCAGGGACGGTCTGCCCGGGAATACTTCGATCGACACTGTGATCGCAAGCTTTCCACCGAACGGTTTCGGCAAATACTGAACCTGACCTGCAGGCAATCAAGCAGTGTAGTGCAGGTGCGCACCTCACCTCCGGCCTTACGAAGGTAGCTTGCTTATATTTGCGTCCCTATTCCTGACCGCCTTGTGCGTTTCGTGGGTGTTGAGTCCTGTCATCTGTCGAACTGCACTGGCACTCGGTGTGGTCGATCTGCCGGGCGAGCGGAAGATCCACACGACCCCTGTCCCTCGGATCGGAGGTGTGGTCGTTGCATTGTCCATTGGAGCGACGATTCTTGCCGCCATTGTGATCAACTGGTTAGTGCCCTCAGGCTTGAATCTGTCTCGCTGGTGGCCGGTGCTTGCAGGAGGCACAATTATTTTTCTAGGTGGCCTGGTGGACGATCTCCAACCCCTCTCCGCCTGGGGGAAGTTTCTCACGCAAGCCGCCGGCGCGTTGGTCGCAATCGGTATGGGGGTTCGGGTCGATGAGGTTTCTCTCTTTGGAAACGATCCGGTTCAACTCGGCATGTTTGCTGTTCCGCTCACGCTTCTCTGGATCGTGGGCATCACCAATGCGTTCAATCTGGTGGATGGGCTCGATGGCCTGGCTGCAGGTCTTGGCAGTATCGCCGCTGCTACCTGTGCGGCGCTTTTTGCCATTCGAGGCGACGCCCAGGACGCCGGTCTCCTGATTATCGTTCTGGGAGCCTTACTGGGATTTTTGCCGTACAACTTCAACCCGGCGCGTATGTATCTTGGCGATTCAGGGAGCCAGCTGATCGGGTACCTGCTGGCCGTGTTGGCCATCAGGGGATCGCAAAAGCAAGCGACTGTCTTGGCAGTCGTAATTCCCCTTCTGATTTTCGGTCTGCCAATTCTTGACACGCTGCTTTCGATGGCCCGGCGATTTGCTGCGGGTTTCCGGGAGTCCTTCGTGCTGGATCTGCCTGCTCGGTACGCACGGGCCACGAAGCAGATGTTTCAAGGCGATCGCGACCACATCCACCATCGTCTCGTCGAGCTCGGGTTTTCTCACCGTGGGGCAGTGCTGGCGCTCTATACAACCGCCTTTCTTCTCTCTGGGTTCGCGTTCGCCTCCGTCTTGGCCCAATACCGCAACGCCGCGCTGATTCTGATCAGTGTCGGAGTGGCGACGGTGATCGGTCTCACCAAGCTAGGGTATGCGAACGGGAGGATACTCCGTGCCCATTTGCTGCTCCAGTGGTCCGAACATGCGAGATTCGACCGATCGTTTTTCATGGGATTTGTCGATCTCGTATTGATCGGAGCCGCGTATTGGGGGGCCTACCTACTGCTGTTCGGATTCCCTCTGTCGTCGTCGATAGGGCAGTGGTACCTGAATGCTTTCCCCTTGGTGATGTTGATCCAGATGAGCACGATCGGGCTCTGTGGTTTATATCGCGGAGTGTGGCGAGCCATCGGTGCGTCGGATCTTATCCGTGTCTATTTCGCAGTGTGCGCGGGCGGGGTGGTTGCCTACTCTCTTGTCCTGATCACCGATCCACCGGCCGGTGCGGTCGGCCTGTTCGTGTTGGATGTGCTCGAGCTTGGGTGGCTCATGGGGGCGGCGCGCAGCGCGTATCGTATCGTCGAGTTCTTTCATCACCTTGGCGGCACCGCGGCACGTCCCGCGCTTATCTATGGAGCAGGTCTGGGCGGGCAGCTCCTGCTTCGAGAACTACGACAAAATGAAGATCGAGGAATTCACGCAGTCGGATTTCTCGACGACGATGTGAAATTGCAGCGACGTGTGATCAACGGCGTGCCCGTCGTCGGTTCCGGCCTGGACTTCGCCTCGGTGCTCGACCGTTATCCGGTCGACGCGGTGATTATTTCGTCTGAAAAGATTTGCGGATCGGTCTTGCGACAGGCCCTGTTGCTGGCCAAGTCGAGAGGGATCGAAGTGCTTCGGTCGGGATTTCGGTTTCAGCCCGTCACGTTGGATGCCGAGGGTGCTTCTGACACACCACATGCGGACGCGTCGAATGCAGCCGCACGTCACTGGTGGGTCGAGGCCGGCCGCCTGCGAAACCTCGGAGAATCCCTGCGCAGGACGGCCGAGTAGATCACTCGCGTCGCCAACTATTTCATCCTCACGTGTCCTCGCGATCTCGCACGACCCCGTGGATCCTGTTGATAGAGCACTGCGTTCCGAATGAATCCCCCGTGCGGGAAACGGTTCCCGCTTACCTTCGCATCGATCGTGCTGACTCTCTGTGGCCTTTGTGTTGGCCAGACGCATGCATCCGTGAATCTCCCAC
>Ga0126378_10000888_pt1 | contig 22041 bp, 19 predicted proteins | sample PanSoiMetPlot_23_FD_92587 | JGI IMG/M metagenome (GOLD analysis project Ga0126378, IMG submission 92587) | Tropical forest soil microbial communities from Panama - MetaG Plot_23 | ecosystem: Environmental > Terrestrial > Soil > Tropical forest > Bulk soil | place: Panama | collected 2016-02-17
AGTCGAACTCGTCGACGGTCTTCAAGAAGGGGAAGTGCGCGTTTCGAGTGCAGCGCTGCAGTCGCGTTTGCTTCCGTCGCGCTACTTCTTCGGCCAACAAGAGAGCCAGGAAATCCCGATAGGGCCAGTCTCCCTGCTCAGCCCGTTCTGCTACGTCTTTATACATCCGGCGCATGTGCGCCAGATTCAATCGCCGAAAGTGTATTTCGAGTTGACCCTCGGAGAGCCCCAGACTCTTCGGTGTGTTGTTGTGCCTGCGCCTCGCCAGCCGCTGGGAAGTGTTGTCGAAGTGGTTTTGAAGTATTACATGTGCCGCAGCAGGAAAGGGTTCTGGATTTTTTGGTCGGGTGGTGGCTCCGACCAGGGCACCGTTCCGGCAGGGCGGTGCTCAACATTCTTCAGTTGGCGAGCATGTGCAGGACGACAATCGCCAGTATGACTCCGGCTCCTGCCGTTGTGGCAGCGATGAAAAGTGTTGCCGAGTGCGTGCGGATCATGGCTAGTGATTGCATGTTACGTTTTCGAATTCCAGCCTGCTCAGCCATGTCCGGCGCGTCTGCCAGTTGTGCCACGTCCGCCCGGTCCCGCCGTCACTGCCGTCACTCGCCGCATCCAAGTTTGTGAAAACTACCTTCCAAACGTTCCCCATCGCTGGGCAAAGACGCGCCGATCAGTCGACCGGTTCAATCAAGAAAGGAAGGACGTATCGTAGAGATCCCGCAGGTCGAGGGCCTGCATCATCGTTACGAACGCATTTGCAGCATGAGTAGGACGTTCTCCCGGTTCCAAACCGTGCAGCTTGCTGTCCTGGCGGGCGCTTCAGTTGACAGATAGGCATCGATCCGACGGGGGCGGGGATTCCCCGGGCCTTATGTTCGCTACTCGCCATTGGATGGAATTTTTAGTAAGGAACGGTACGTTGCGAACGTGGTCGATGGGAAGCACGTGTTTGGATGTGCTGCGGCTCGAAGCAAGGTTCTCGGCCTCTCTGGCGAGAGAATTTCAACATCACGGATACCGTGAATCAGGTGAAGCAAGTGCTCCAACCACTGGCGCAGGCCTCCAAGATCTCCATCACGACTGAGGTCGCTGCGGACGTGCCCTCGCTTGAAGGCGATCCGCACTTGATTGCAGGAGCGCTTCTCCAATCTCCTGAGCAACCCGGTCAAGTACACTCCTCAAGGAAGAGAGGACAAACTTCGTGTTGCGGCGGATGGAAACGAGGTCGTGTTGGAGGTGCGCAATCCGTGCCCGGTCATACCGCCTCATCAACTGGCTCGTCTCTTCGAGCCGTTTTATCGGGAACGCGAGCAGAAAGATGCCACACCGGGTTGGGGCTTGGGGCTCGCCTTTATCAAGCGCATGGCCGAGCAGTACGGGGGTGAGGTGGAGGCTACCAGTGAGTCAGAATCCGGAACTTGCTTTCGAGTATATTTACCCGCTAGCGGGTTGTATGCTGTAAGGAATCACGATGAAACGTGTCTTCGCTAGTTCAGGACTTTTCGCGATTGCATTTCTTTGGTTGTCGCTTGGCCTTGCCTGCGCTCAAGATCAACAGTCAAACCCCGCCTCGGTAAGCGCGCCCTTCGCGGGGGCTACGATTTCCCAGTGGAAGGGCAATATTCATCTGAACCTGCCGGGCCAAGCGCCCTCGGCTCCGTCACTGGGTGAAACGCTTCCGGCGGGTACCGTTCTCGATACAGGTGGTGGGCGACTCCTACTGCAACTTGCCGATGGGAGCCAAGTGTTGGTGCGGGCGCACACCCGGCTCACCTTGCAGCAACCTACTCCTACGGACCGGAGCTATTTTCAACTGTTGCTGGGGCGCATACGCGCCATCATCACCAAACGCACTGGCGGCGCGCTCCCGTTCGAGCTCGGCACTCCCAGCGCCGTGATCGCTGTGCGGGGCACGCAGTTTGAACTTGAGGTTAGCCGGCAGCAGGAGACGGAGGTTGACGTCTTTGAGGGTGTTGTCGAAGTGATTAGTCGACACACAGGGGCATCGGTTTTGGTCGAAGCTGGGTCTTCGACGCGTGTTGGAATGAACACCCCACCAGAAACACCTCGACCGACTCCGGAGATGCATCCCGGCGCATCTGAAGCTGCTAGCAGGGCGGATCAGGGAGCTTCGGCAGCAAGCAGAGCAAATCAGGCGACCACACGCCCCAGGGGCAAGCCCTAACCAAGGGTAAAGCTCACCGCGTTTACACCTCACTGCTAACCGAACAAGCCAGGATTGGCCTGCTCAATCGTCAGCAGGCTTAGTTTTCTTGAGGCTCGAATCCGTGTTGATGCCACCTAATTGTGTTGGACCTACTCAGCGGCAGAGCTTGCTTTAGGCCCACAATGCGCTGAAATTAAAGGACTTACCGTAAGGCTGAGTCTGGCCCAGTGTTTGCGTTAAGCCTCTGGGGACGCAAGGCCCCTGGTAAACCGTAGGAGGGAAAATGAAGCGCTCGATTCTGTTTGCTACTTTCACCGCGGCCGCCTTTTTTGTCGCGACCAGCCCAGCCTTCGCGCAGCACGATCGTCGAGCTTCTCCCGGTGCCGCAACCGGAAGCATCGGTGGGACTCACAGCAATGCATCGTCACATTCTGGATCCGGCTCTGGAAACGCTGGTACGAATGCCGGAGCTAAATCACCGGATCAGCTTCTGAACGACAACTCACATCTGACGACGAATCTCCAGAAGCTACTCCCAACCGGCACTACGCCGCAGCAGGTCTGTGCGAACTTCACTAACCTAGGGAAATGCGTCGCTGCAATCCACGTATCGCATAACTTGGGAATCGACCTTAACTCTCTAGTGTGCGATATGACGCTTAAGTCGATCGGCTCAGCTACCTGCCCAGCAGGCACAGCCACCGGTTCAAAGGGCATGAGCCTTGGCGCATCGATTGCGGCGCTGGACCCCAACGTCAATTCGAAAACCGAGTCCAAGAAGGCCAACCAGCAGGCCAAGCAGGACCTGAAGGGGTCCTAACGCCAAACCTTCGCTTGTGCGCTGAGAGGCAGGGGACCCTCCGGGCGCACTTGCAATGTTCGGCCCGGCCCGCAAAACGGCCCGGCCTGAACAAAAACGCAGAACCACGAGGTTTTTGAATGCATGGTTGGTGGCCATGGAACCCGATATGGCCCCCGAAAGTAACTTGTGGTCATTTTCGTCGAGGGAGTAATGCACATGAAACGCCAAACATGGGTAATCGCAATTCACGCACTTATCATTGCGGTGGCCAACTTCCTTTCGAGCTGTGGAACTGGCAGCAATACCCCGCCACCGCCTATACCGGCGATCCAAAATATTAATAGCTCAACGACTCCGACAAGTCCCTTGGGCCTGCCCATTGAAATCAACGGCAGTGGCTTCCAAGCTGCCCCTGGAAAAGTAGCCTTCACGCAGGGGAGTACGACGGTTGATGTGGTGCCGGCGGCCTCCGCCTGGTCCGACACCGGTGCGGTCGCGGTCGTACCGACAACTCTCACCGCACCAGGAACCGTGAGCGTCACGGTGGTAACTTCGGGCGGCGCGAGCAACGCCGTGACCCTAAACCTCGTTGGCACGATCACTTTCAATCCCAGCGCGATGGGCTGGGCAACCACCATGGCCCTGCCTAAACCAATGACAGGTCTTCGCGCGGTGGCTGTACCAGGAACTAGCAGCTCGACTGCCTTTGCCATTGTCACGGGCGGTTTCGATGGCAGCGCCAACACAACCGCCGTCTGGGCAAACAACTTGAATCAAGACGGCACGGTGGGCAGCACAACAAACACGACCTGGAGCACGATCACTACAAACCCGCTTCCTACCACGCTCGCGCATCATGCGATGGCCGAAGCAGACGATACGAATTCTTTGGTACCTGTCGGCAAGCGCTTTATCTACGTCATCGGCGGACAGGTGAACGCGACCGACGTCGGTGGAGCTAATACGGTGTATGTGGCAAGCGTGGATTCTACTGCCGGCACCGTTGGTACATGGACGGCGCTCACGAACACATTGCCACAATCGCTCTTCGGTCTTTCAGCAACCGTCCACAATGGGTATCTCTATGTGGCGGGAGGCCTGAACGGGACCGGAACGCCCGTGAACGCTGTCTACTCCGCCCTGGTGAATGCAGACGGCACCATCGGAACATGGACAACGGCAACCAACACTCTGCCAACGGCAAGGGCTTTCGGAACGATGGTCGTTTTCGGAGGCACCATCTACTACATAAACGGCGACCCCAACGCCTCTATGCCACCGAACAATCAAGGCGTTGGTGATAAGGACGTGTATTACGCCAGTGCCGTGCGCGGTGCGATCGGTGGATGGACGCTGAACGGGAACTTGACCATCCATGATCGTGCCAAGGCTGTGCTTTTCACGGCATACGGCCAATTCATTGCGGGAGAGGGCGTCTACACCGGCAGTGTCGGGTCAGGTGAAATGGAGAGTTCCTCGGTTAACGCTCAAAACACGACAAACGTCGCCCTGAACTCGTGGAATGGCCTAACTGGATCTCTGGGGCAATCGCCGAAGGCCAATGTGTACAACGCCGCTGGGTTTACCAGTCCGCTTTTCGCCCCAACGACAAACGGACCGCGCTTCCTGATTCTCGGAGGACAGGCCTTTACAGGGACGACCGGAGCAGGCGGAGTCCTTAGCAGCACGGTGTATGTGAACACTGCACCCTAGTTTCGAAGTGGCCTGGCAGAATCTACATTTGGTAGCGCTGGACGGCTTGAGCTAGGCAAGTCGTCCAGCGCACGATTTTTTGTCAGCGATACTCAGCGAAATCGCCGGAAGGGGCAGCGCTTGCATCCCCGCAGGTAATCTTGGCATCCTAAGCAGGAAGGTTCCATCTTCTGTCCCCAGCTGCCCAGCCAATTCTTTCGTGAGGAGGATTCTGTGAGAAAGCTCCATCTAATGGTGTTGGCAGCTCTAACCGTTGCAGGCACTTCCCCAGCATTTGCGCAACGGCCTCATCCCGGAGGCGGGCCGCCCTCGGCAGCCGGAAACCATGGTTCCTCGACGGGAGCGGAAAACGGAAACGCTACTTCCACGGCAGCGGCTGGCAATCACAGCACCTCGACAGGCGCAGCCAACGGAAACGCCACCTCGACGGCCCATGCCAATTCAATGAACGCTGCACCCAGTGATGTCCTCAGCCACAACCCTGTGATTGGCGGGAAAATCAAAGCACTAACCGGCGAAGACGCCGCTACTGCTTGCGGCGGATTCAAAAACATTGGGCAGTGCGTTGCGGCGGCACATGTCGCGCAAAACCTTAAGATCCCCGGCGGGTTTGATGCCTTGAAATCGGCTATGATCTCAGGCAGCGGCATGAGTCTTGGCAAGGCCATTCAGTCTCTTGACTCCTCAGCGAACGCCAAGTCCGAGTCCAAGAAAGCCAACAAGCAGGCGAAGGAAGATATGAAAACATCTGCTTCTTGATCCTAACTTCCTTTAACCTTCCTCCCGGGGCGCGCCACTTCTTCAGGCGCGCCCTGCTTATCAGGCAGATCGTTGGCTCAGTGCGCGTTGCAAACCGAATGCGACCTTCCAGGAACAGCTAATCGAAGGCGATGTGGGTGTTTGTCTCTCTAACGCCGTCTACCCGCTGGATCTTATCCAGGACAAGTTCGTTGAGCTCCTGGGTTTCTCTAACTTCCACGAGGGCGAATACGTCGCGGGAGCCCCAAGACGCATCGGCCATCTTCACTCCAGGTAGGCTCGCGATCTGCTGCGCTACGCCGCGAGACTTGCCAGCTTCCGTTCCAATGACGATGTAGGCTCTCATGCTCTTCCCTGCTTGTTTCAACATGAGGCAGCTCTGCCTGTAAGCCTTGGGGGGGACAGTCCCAACGCAGAACAACTGCACGGGCGGAAATCGTAAAAAAAAACGGAAAGCTTTGGGGACGTTGATAGCGGGTGACTGGTTCCCGCCTATGAGTGCCATGCTAGGCCCGAAAGGACTCCGATTGCAACTGACCGGCCTACGTCATCTGCATTGGCGCCCCAGGTACATCCCCAGAGCGGTGTCTTATCCTGCTGGCCCCGTTTTCGCTGGAGGACCGGAAACGGTCGTATCTTGGCATCGCGCTGGCTTCCGCCTGTTCTGGACCTGGAAGGTGGGCCGCGGCCAACCCGGCGACCCGTCCTTTCGGGTGAAGTCCGAGATCTTATCCGCAAGATGTGCCGGGAGAATCCCAGCTGGGGTGCACCGGGCATCCATGGCGAACTGCTCAAACTTGGCATCCACGTTGCTGAGAGCCGCGTCAGCAAGTACATGCTGCACTGCCATAAACCGCCGTCTCAAACTTGGCGCACCTTCCTCAAAAATCATGTCCAGCAACTGGTCTCCATCGATTTCTTCACCGTCCCCACGATCCGCTTCCAGCTTCTTTACGTTTTCCTGGTGTCGGCCCATGACCGGCGCACCCGGGCGATACACTCTTGACGCGCTGAGCGTTGAATCTAATCTTTTACTTTGAAGTCGATCGGGCCGCGTCTAAAACTTTCTGAATTGCGGCGATCACCACGTCTCCACGGTCGATCTGCACGTAGTGCGTGCTTCCGATTGCAACCACCCGGCTGCCGTTCGTCGAGAGACGAGCGAGTTCTTCTTGCATCTGCACCCATTGCTCTTCGAATCGATGGCTCACTTCTAGGGGAATTAACCCCGGCGCCGCTCCCTTCTCCGGATCACGCGAGACAACAACGAGCGGCATCGAGTCAAGCGATGCAGCGTGCCGTGCCTCATCCGCGGAGGCACCGATCGCCTGGGCCTCCGCTTCTCTAGCTTTGACTGTTTGCCAGTGGCATTCGACTGTAACTCCACAGGCACCCAGTAGGCGCGGAATACCGAGCGGAACGGCGAGACCCCAGAGCTTTGACTTCAAGTAGAGACGAGATTGAATCTTATTCATTTCAGGCGGCAGCCGATTCTCCTGATCGGGATGTCCAGAATCCACTAAAACCATCCCGGCGACATCGGAGGGATAAAGATTCTCGTAGACGCGAATGTGAATTCCGCCGAGGGAGTGTCCTACCAGAACGTAGGGCGGGCGCACTCGCGCGTTGGCTAGAAGCATATGCAGGTTCTGCGCGATGTTGCGGCTGTCCGGCACCTGATCTGGTCGCGGGTCACTGAAGCCCGAGCCCGCCCGGTCGTAAGAGCAGACCCGCGTCAACTTAGCAATTTCGGGTTGTACGTTGTGCCAGACAATCGAATCGTCCCACAATCCGGATTCAAGGATCACAGCTGGCGCGCCTTGGCCCTCGCAATCGAGATGCATTTTGTGACCACCAACATCTACAAGTCGCCCGGGTGGAGGCTCGCGCTCCTCTCGGGAACTTTCGATTGCTTCATAGGTTGCGCCGATGGCTGCCAGGAGGAGGATGAGCGCCGCGAATCCGCCAATCGCGTAGCGCTGCTTGAGAAGAACTTGATGTATCAGCCCCAAAACCTTTGGCAGCACAAGGAAAACGATGACCAGACCAGCAAAGACACACAAGGCATAAACCATCAGACGCCAGAACGTCATTCGGAACCCCTGTCAAAAGGGCCTTCGCTGGGGGAAAAGAGTGTCCTGTCCCCAATCATATTGGAGGTAATCTAAATACACGATTAACGCCCGCCGATTGGTTTGTTCGACGATCACCGATCGCTCTAACCGTTTCCGCTCCTCCCCTCCGGGTGTGATTCGCAGCGGAACTGCCTTTGGTTATGGATTAGGTCTTCGTCGATCATCGAGCATGCGCTTGCACTTCTCGGAGTTCGCGTTGCCCCAAAATCCCGAGCCGTCCACCAAGCCTGTAGCACCGTACTCGCTTGACGGTATTCTCGGGAGGGACAGGATAGTCACATTGATGAGCCAGAGGGCCGATTACCGACCCTCTGCTTTTCGCCGTGCTTCACTTGCAGGAGTTGAACTTGAACGCAGTGATTCGCGTGGCCCAGTTGAAACTGCCAGATGTTTTGTAATACTCCTGCGTATACCAAAAGGTGCAGTCATCCTTAGGGTCAAGGGCCATGCTGCTATAATCGCCCCAGCGATGAAAGCTCGATTGTTGCACGCCGGTTCCTGTCACCGCGACCGTAGGACCCTGCATGCTCCCCAAAGGATCCGTGGGGACGCGCCCGACCAACTCCACGCTCGGGTCTAGACTCATGCTAGAAGCGCTGAAACCGAGAGCGATGTTGCCCGCCTGGTCCATCGCGATGCTGCCCATCCAGAAGTGTATGTTGGGATCGACAACCGTGCCTTGCTGAAAGACGAAGGGCGACGCACCTGGGCTGCGAATTTCGTACCAGCGCACGCCCGCGAGCGCGCCTCCTGCAACAGTATGGTTCACGACCAGCGCCTCATGGTCGCCAAAATTGCGATAAGCCAGTCGGAACATCAGTCGGTCGCCGAGCCCGTCGACCTTTTCTCCGGGCGGGGGTTCGAGAATGCAAGCCAGATTGATGGCCCGATTGCAGATTTCGCTGAACGGCGCGACCGGAATTGGCGCAGGCGCGCTAAACGTCGAGTTAGCAGGGTTAGCGAAGTCCACATGGAATTGAAAAAGATCCAAGTGGCTTGAGTCGGCAATCTCCACGAGGAAATTAGGCGATCCTGTTGGTGGGAGCGTGCTCCCATCGAGGTCCGAGGGTAGAAGGCTGGCGACAGTGGGCGGGTTCTGGAAGCAGACCATCGTCGCCGGAGCGCTAGCAAGCATCGCCGCGCGGTTAAAAGCGCATGCCTCGGCACCAGCAAAAGTGTGTCCCGAAGGAAAGATGTTCGCCGTATAGTAATAAGCATCCGGCCAGACGCCAAACTTTGGATAATCGGGGAGATTGCTGCCAAAATCGAATTCGTAGCGGTTGTAGCTGCCCGTGGCATCCGAGCTCGTTGAGACCGCAACGCATTGCTGGTTGCTCGTGAACGTGCTATTGAACTGTAGCTGGCTGATCAGCCAGCGGCCAGCGATCTGGTCGTGAAGCACGATTGGGTCACCGCCATTTCCAGCTTCGCAAGGGCCGCCAAAACCCTTCCAGACCGAGTTAATGAGTGCCGGGCCTAAAACGAGCGAACCACTCCGCTTGTCGTAGACCGCAAACGTTACGTTGACGATCTGAACGAATTGCGTCATCCCTACCGCGCCATTTGTATCTGGAGGCACAAAGGCGAATCCGAGCAAATTGCGATTGTCATTCGCACTCTGACCATCAAAGTTCAGAACTGTAACCGCCGGGATTGGCGAGCCAGTAGGCTGCTGAGCGACTAGGTCCGGCTGGGAACTGGTGACCATGGGTCCAGTCGCCAATGTCGCGGGCGTCTGGCGATCTGGGCCGGTGACTGGTTGACCTTGTCCGACTAAATTTCGCAATGGGGGCGAAGTATCGTGTTTCGTTTCGGAAATGACGGCAGGTCCAGACGGCGCCCTCTGCGCCAACCCGGGGCACGCCAACGACAGAGCAAAAGTTGCTGCAAAACCTAAAGCTGCGAAAGTTGCGAGTTTGGGCTTCATGGCCACCCCCCTGAAACAAAATCTCGAACCGTTTTACAATGACAAATTGATTCCCCCTGCGCATCACTTCGATGGAATAGGCACGGTTCCCAGGAATTGCTGTTGGTCGTTTGCCGGATTCGCGCCCAGGTTGTACGTCGAGACGAAGGAAACAAAGGCGTTTTGATTGGAAAGCGAGAGCCCGAAGTAATCCCCAATAAACGCGAGCGACGTGTTTGGCCCTCCCGGGAGGGGGAGCCCGTCGGAGTTAGTGCCCGGATTTTGCGGGTCCCACGTAGCCTGCGTGACGCGGGTGTTGGAACCCAGTTTTTGCAGCCCATTGAGCCCGTCGCTAAAAAACTGAATGGATGTGTTGATGCAGAAATTCGTTTGACCTTGGTCTGCGGGCAGGATGTTTGGATCGCCTGCAGGACACGCAAGCCTCCGGTCGTAAAAGGCCACGGCGACAGTGCCGCTCGGCGAGGCAGCTACCGTGGGCTGGAACTGGTCCGTGCCGTCCTGGACCGTCGAAGCGTCGTTCACGAAGATGGGCGGGGAGAAGGTGTGGCCGCCGTCTCTTGATTCCGTCAACTGCACGTCAATGCCATTGTCGCTCTGGACTTCCAGCGCGAGCAGAACGTGGCCATCTGCAGGACTGACGGCCATATTGTAGGAGATGCCGTCGCGGAACGTGGTATTGGGCAGCGCCGCTGCGGTGACAAATCGGAACGTTGTTGCCAGGGTCGGCCCAGTAAAGGTCTGCCCGCCGTCCGTGGATTTCAGCAACCAGACATCGGATTCTGGCGAGAGGTGCGAGGGAAAGCTGCCGTAGCTGATGTACAGGGTGCCGTCGGGCCCGGTGCCCAGGAAAATGTACGTGTTGAAGGGGCCGTCGTTATTGGCCACCGATAGCATGACTGGCGTTGAGAAATGCTCGCCGTGATCGGTTGAGCGCGAAAACCAAAGCTCAGAACTGAATCCGGAGAACAGGGTCCAGCCAACATACACATTATCGCGAAACGGGCTGCCCGGATTTGCATCGGCGGTCATCCATTGCTTGTCGGCGGTCCGGCCAAGGCCGCTCGAAGTGTAGACTGCAAGCGGCTGCCCCTGATTGCCCATCGTCCACGTGACGCCATCGTTTGACCTAACAACCGAAATGGCACTGTTAGGGATCACTCCCCATACCTGGTTCCCTGCGGAGTTGTAGGTGAAACTAAAGGGCAACATCGTCGCGAACACTCGTCCGGCCGAGTCAAATGCATGAATCGGATCGGTATTGTCAGTCCAGGAAAAATTCGGTGCGGACTGGCAATCAAAGCCGGGAATGACCTCGTTCGTCCACGATTTGCCGCCATCGAAGGAAGCGTAGGAGCCCAGGTGAAACAGGTAAAAGAGAGGGTCAAAAAAGAATTTCGACGTAGCCACCAAATGACTCGCGTTCGTGGGATCCACGGCGATCCACGACTCGCTCCGGTGGTTGTTGTAAGCAGTGTTGTCCACGCAAGCGGCCGTGCGGCTGGTCGCCCCAGCAAACGCCGGCGAACTTTCCTGCACGTTCTTAATCCCGGCGTTGCTCTTAGCGTAGGAAGTGGATTGGGCGTGAAGCGATCCGGCGTACAAGAACAGCACCGCGGCAAGGAGACAGCCTGCGGTCTTTACCGCAGACAGAAGCTTTTGCCTGGAAGTTTGATCTGAGGAACCTTTAAAGGCATTCATTGCCGGAGACTCCTTGGAGCAGGACACACGGTTTGCAACAGTGCGCGGGGACCAAAGAATATTTCGACCCCACCGGCTTGTCAAATGGAGACTTGGCGAGGCAAAGCGACCTTATCTTGGACAGATTGGGCGATGCTAGCGCTAATTAAAGCGCGAACCATCCACGTGGTTACTCGAAAGAACTTATATTCTTATCCAACTGTATAACCAAGTGGGCATCAGGATCGACGGTCCGATGGATCCATTTTCATGGAACACGTATGTTAAGCGGCATATTTGAAATAAAATTTGGAGAACCTAGCATTTGCGTCCGCCGCGCCAGCGGTTAGATGGCCGCAACAGCATCTCCTGCGTGTTGCCGGGCACCCAGAGCCGACCCAACTCCTGGATGATGTCAAGCACGTGAAGTGGCCGAGCACCATTCGCAACCAGGCTCTCCGGCATGGCGGACTAAACCCGCAACAATGGCCTTGAGATCAGCGAGAACAGCCTCGAGCGCCATCAGCTTCCCGTAAATTGTCGAATGAGACTGCGATCCGCATGTTTCAACGCTTGACTCGGTTATGAAAGTTCCAGGTCCAGCATCCAATAGCCGTCATGCATCAGACGACCGACCTCATGCAATTCCAGCGGCAAACTCATTCGGGGAGAGGCGAACACGAGCGTGTGGTACTCGCCTCGCTCTCCACAGGCGTCCACACCCAAAGACTCGAAATCTGACAGCATCTCTTCAGAGAGCGTCTTGCCAAGCCATTCGTGATCGAGCAATATTGCTTTAGTCGCGACAATTTGAGCTTGTGCGCCGGTTGCAAAGAATTCTCGAAGCAACGTGGTTGTTTGATCTCCCCACAGCGGCTCGACCGCCTCAAGGCCGCACTCTTTACAGACCCGCTCAACCCATATCTTGTGCTCATCGAGGAAGATATCGCCGAATATCACATGAGAAAAGCCATCTTTCGCCAGCTCATGCAATACGCGCTTGAATTCCTCTTCGTAGGTTTTCCAAGACCCTCGACCGCTCACGAGGTGCAGACTCAACAGCTCCGCTTGCCGGGCCACGACTTCAGGGCGCAAACCATGGGATCGGCTGCGCGTTCCGTCCTCGGTAAACATCGTTACAAGCGCCTGAACGTCAAAACGATCAAACGCACGATGCAGCGCGAGATAGCTATCTTTTCCGCCGCTCCAGGAGACGGCTGCTTTGAGCTTCCGCATGGCCAATCCCTTTCAGCAGGGATACGCCCCACAAATGCGACAATACTTCTGTTCCGCTCTCTCGACTGCTCCCCCGCAGCTACCACAACGTTTGGCCCCACCCGTCTGCTGGCGAGGCGGCGGCAGAATCGTCCGGTAAATCCCGTAATAGAAGAATTGTTCCTTGTCCCGCAGCGAAACACCATCTTCAGCGGCGATCCGGACACGTGCCGGTTCGAAGTCCTCCTCCGAAACTGAATCGGTCGCGAATTTTTGCAGCGCATGGCTGCCTGATCCATACTCAATCGGAGTCTTCACACGCCACTTGATTTCCTCCGGCAGCAAATCCGCGAAGGCCTCCCGGAGGACCTTCTTCCCAAAGCGCTGACCATCGCGCTCGCCGACGAGATCATCGCGCGACAAAGTCAAAGCAAAGTCACGAACTGCGGGATCGAGATACGGCAGCTGGGCCTCTATCCCCACGCTCTCACCCATCAGCAGTGAGCTAAAACGCATGACGCCGTTCAGGAAGTCGAGGTAGGGGCGAACCTGCTCGGTGGACATGTTGAAGATATAGCTGTAGCCGCCAAAAAGTTCATCGGCGGCGTCGCCCGTCATTACGGCGAGGATTCCTTCCTCCCGCGCGGCCTGTAACGCCAACCACGTGACAGCGCTGTTGCGTAGCTCCATAGGGTCGAATCCCCCAAGTACGCGCATCACTGCCGGCATTGCCGCGATGAGGTCGGCCAAGCTTGGTCGCAAGACAAGCAGATGAAACCCGCAACGTTCGGCCATCATCCTGGCAAAAGGTTCGTCCGGACTGATTACTCCGGCGACTGATATGGAGACAGCGCGCAATTTGCGGCCCTGTCGCGCGGCCAACGCAGCTAGGATACTGGTATCCAAGCCTCCCGACAGCAGAATGCCATCAGCCGTGGAGCGCTCGACCGCACTTTCCAGAAGTTCTCTGAGCCGTGCGGCTGGCGAGCCCAGGTCAACTCGCTTGAGGTGCGGTTGCGATCCCAACGCGCTTCCTCTGGTAGATTGCGTTCGCCCCAAACAGCAGTGCTGTATACACGACGCTGGCCAACAGTGAGTTCCGGTAAAACGGCAATGCAGCCACGTAGCACGTAACCAATCCGCCCCACGTAGCAGGATACATGTGCCAACCAAGCCACACCCCGAAATTGCTGATCAGGAAGAATGCCGTCGGCCCTGCCCACGCTGCGAAACCAACTCTCCCAACGCTCTCTCGTTTGCGTAGCCAGTGGCCGATCAGGGCCACGACCGTAAATCCCAGCCAGGTGATGCTCTGCCCCCACCCCAATCTCATCCTGTACACAAGTGCGGTCAGCACGACATCGCTGGCAGCGAGCAGAGCGACTGGATACCAGATCGCATCTCGCCTCTTCAGGTGCGCGCCGCCAAACAGAAGTGCCGCGAAAACGGGCGAGAAGTTGGGCGCATGCGGCAGGAACCTTGACAACACAGCCACCAAAACGACTAGATAGCTCATAACCTGCTCCTTTCTCTTCGGAATTGAACGCGCCGCCATCGGCGCCACTCTTGATGTTCTTCTTCGAGACTCGCCACTTCGGGATTAACCACGACTGTTATGCTCAGCCAAGGGAATTTGCGGCCCCTTAGACGTCCTAATTGGGTTTCGAGCACTTGCTCTTGCGGGAGGGTGAGGAACGAGCCAACAACAGTCCGAATGTTTCGCGAGACGCCTTGGTTCATCAACCACTCGGCCATTGGTCCGGGCATCAGATCCGGACTGGCTAGCACAATTAGGTGTCGTCCTCGCTTAAAACAATCCACCATGAATTGCTTCTTCTCTTCGGGATCGCCAAAGCTATGAAAGCTGATCGGCACACTCTCGTCGATGTTGACGCGCGCCTGCGCTGCGGCCAGTTGGATCGAGCTGATTCCAGAAATGATTTCAACCTGAAACCCCTTGAGTGCACGCAACAAACCTTTCAAGCCAGAAGAAAGGCAGGGATCGCCCACACGCGGAATAGCCAAAACCGCCTTGCGTCTTTTTGATTCATAAACCGCTGCCCGAGTGGCGCGAACGTAGTTCTTCACGTCCTGCACGAAAACCTTCTTGTCTCTAAGGCAGTCTTCCACCGGCTTCAGATCCAAATCCCAGCCAAGCACAATCTCTGCGCATTCGATAGCGCGACGCGCTGTCGGGGTTACTAGCCCGGGCGAACCAGGCCCCACACCAACCAGTGACGCTTTCAATCTGGCCGACATCACGCCACTTTCCTAATCCCTTCCTGTGAGTAGCCGTGCCGCACTCGCAAAGGATGCAGCACGCTCGCCAGCAGTTCCACACCGTCCACCAAACGTGGCCCAGGGCGATGAAACAGACTGCCCTTGACAGCGTAGACGCGGCCGTTTCGAACCGCGTTCAGGTCGTGACACGACAATTGCATAACTTGGCTCCGCCACTCCCTAATCGTCCTTTCCAAGCCAAAGTCACATGGCATCAGAAAAATGGTTTCGGGGTCGTAGGAGACGAGTCGATCCGGATCCAGTGGTGTAGAAGCACGATCCCCGGAGCCGAGGCCATCGGCACCACCGGCAAGCCCGACGATGTCCGTCATCCAGTGACTCGCAGCCATCAACGGGTCAAACCAGCTCAGACAAAACACACGCGGGCGCCGGGCCTGGGCAGTTCTGCGGCGCACATCTTCCGTTCGCATCCGCATTCGTGCCGTCAAGGCGGCTGCCGCTTCTTCCTGCCCTGTCGCAGAGCCCAATCTGAGGATGTCGCCAATCACTTCGCCAAAGCGCGTCGCGCGCATCACAACAACCTGGGCACTGCATCGGTTAAGGTTTATCGCCTTTTCCACATCATCCTTGCCCACAGCGCAAACCGAGCACTGATCCTGAGTCACGATCAAGTCGGGTTGAAGCCTTATCAACAACTCCCGATTCAGTTCATACAATCTCGTTGGACCAGCCGAACTCTCTTGAACGCGGCGATGGATCTCTCCGCTGGGCAAGTCCTCTCGCAAAATGCTCCTCGTTAGCCGCGGACAATTCGTAATCTGTCCGGGGTAATCGCAAGCGTGCGAAATTCCAACGATCTGATCGACTAGGCCCAACGCACAGAGAGTTTCCGTCGCACTGGGCAGCAAGGAAACAATTCGCATTCTCAATCCCTCACAATGCCAAACGAGCTCCAGCCCGGTACGATGCGCGCAACGCAGGAAAACCGAGTGCTTCCATGTACCGCTCATTCAGGACATTTTCAAAAACACCGAAATAGGTTATCCGGCGACGAGAGCGGTAGCTCCAGCCAATGTCCCATTTCGTGTAGCTCGGATTAGAAGTCAGCGGTGGAACCAATGACGAGAAATCGCTGTCCACACGGTGCCCAACGAATGTCGTATAGGACATGATCGTGAACTGCTTCCAATCCCACGACGCGAAAACCGACCCCGAGTGCTTGGGCCGCCGAAACAGCTCTTGCCCCTGTCGAAATACTGGGCTGGTCGGCTGCGCACTGCGCTCAATCACGTCCTGCAAAAAAGTGTAATCACCTCCGAGACGAACGCCTTTGTGCGGGGCGAGCTCCAGGATGACCTCCGCGCCGTCGGCCCTGCTTTGCGCCAGGTTGAAAAACGTGCCTTGAAACGGCACAAAGCTGATGGTTCGGAAGGCGATGATGTCGCGATACAGACTGTCGAAGCCATTCAACTCCAGCTTAGCTCGATCATTCCAAAAGCGCTGCTCAATGCCGTAGTCGAAACTGCGGGCCCGCTCGGGACGAAGGTTCGGATTGCCAGCAAACGACGGGGATGGGCTGAAGGATTGGATGAACGTAGGTTCCTTAATCCCCAGGCCGAAGTTGAACTTCAGCTTCGTCGCACCGAGTGTCTGTCCCTGCTGGTGCGCAAGATAAATGACTGAGCTGCGCGGAACGACGGTCGAGCCGAAGCTTCCGTTATCCTCCACGCGAAACCCATTCGTCAGTACGACCCTTCCCCAGATTGCTTGGTCCTGGAAAGTACCGCCGAAGTTGTTACGTTCGGCTCGTGTAGAAGCTGTTCCCGCCAATCGATCGGCAATAAAGGCATGTTCTGCATCCCTGTCGAAGGCGAAGGTCACCACGTGTTGCCCGCTGGCGTGAGCAACGTTCCCAAAGGCGACGTCACTCTGATAGGCAATGTGTTCGCGTTTCGCGTCATTCAGGAAGTCGAATGGGAAATCCGAAAACTGAAACGGTGCCGTATGCCCTTGGAACGTCGGCGTGTAAGGCGGATCGATGAACAGATCACGAGAAACCTGACGTGTCCGCATAAACGTATACATCAATTTTTGGTTCCATCTTGCGGAGGTTCGGTTTTCGAGGGCGAAGCCGGCGTAACCATCCGCCTTGCGAAAGAAGGCGTCGCTGTCCGGGCGCCCAAAAGCTGTCTGGCCAGGCGTTCCCACCCGGCCAAAATCTCCACCCAGAATCAAGCGCGCTGTCGTGCTCTTGCCCAAACCGAGGCCGAAATTGCCCGAAAGCGTCGAATTATGGAATGCATTGTTAAACTCTTGGTTGTCGGTCTCAAGACGTGACCACCCGAAGGCGTAGTCGAAGCGGCGGTACCCACCACTCAAGCCTGCTCGCCCACGAAGCGTCTGAAACTTTCCGGCCTCAAAGCTCAGAGATACGCGGGGCCGAACGTTTTCTGGCTCGCCGCGGTGGCTGAAAAACTGGATGGTGCTGGCCATCGCATCAGAGCCGAACAGGGCCGATTGCGGACCGCGCACGATCTCGATCCTGTCCAAATCCTCTTCCGCCAGGTTGCTGAACTCGAACGTTCCGCCTGGTTCGTTCAGCGGAATTCCATCCAGCAGAATCTTGTTGTAATTGCTCTCTCCTCCTCGGACAAACACCGAGGTCACGTTTCCTAAACCACCGCTTCGAACGACCATTATTCCCGGTACCGATTGCAACACGCTGCTGACCAACAGTTGTTGCCGATCTTCAATGTCTGGTTGGTCGAGCACAGTCGTCGCCGCACCTGTGAGGCTTGTGGGAGTTTCTGTCCGATCTGCGGTAACGGCGACATACTCCCGCACCGGCGCCACTTTCAAAACGATCTGCAGGTCACTGCCACCCTGCGCCGTCACAAGCTCAGTACGAAAACCCGTGAGTGATGCCTCGACGCGGTAAGAAAGGGATGCTACTCGATCGAACCGGAAGCGCCCGCCAGAATCGGTCAGGGTCCTGTCAACTTCCGCACCCGTTATGTCCAGCAGGTGCACACTAGCCCGAGGTAAAGGAGCCGTTGTGCTGTCAACTACGACTCCAGTTATCCTTGAAGGTGCTTGGGCCCAGAGTGTGCGCGCAAAGACAAAACCGAAGACAAAGAAACTCAACAAAAAGGCAATACGGTGCATGACTCCTCCTGTCCCGCGACGGGGAGTTGTCGGGATTCAGGATGGAGAACCTCGAAGAGACCAAATGGACAGCGGGATTCCAGGAAAGACGCGGTGGGTTGAAACTTCCTGAATCGAGCCAGCATGATTGACCTTCCCCCGAAGGTTTCTCTCATCCGTCTTCTGGCAGGTCTCCTGACTCTCGCTTCATCGAGTTGGCCGCCTTCCCAACCTCACGGTCAGTGGCATTCCTGGCCAGCTCTCCGCGATCACAGTGGCGGGGCCGTCCCGGATTCTCACCGGGTTCCCTATTAAGTTTTCAAACGCAACACCAGAAGCAACAACTGAAGTGCTTTTACTCCTCCGAACCACTCAAGTCAAGGCGCTGACGGTGTTCGGCCTTGGTGACATTGTCCCTGGCGCGAACACGCCTGGATGTGCCAACAGGCCGAGACCACCCTAATAAACTCGATTTTGGACCTGGTTTGAGCGTGGTCACGGCTTCGGGTTCGTCCAGCTCGAGCGAAATGCGGCCCGATTCTAACCGCAGTCGCTTTGGTTGGGCCGTAGTAAAAACGAAGTATCAATCGTGGAAAAATGCGGCCAAAAGCGAATAAAAGAAGAAAAACAAAGAGGAAAGCGGCTCATCGGATTTTGCTTTAGCTCGCCAGCTTTCTTCGGTTTAGCTTAGCTCCGGCAACTTCTGATGAAATCACTTCGCTGGCTGTTAACCAAAGGGTTGCAGGTTCGAGTCGTGCCCGGGAAGTCGGCTCGCTACTGCTCAGCGGTATGATCAATCCAACCTTCTCGACGATGCCCCGCCAGCTTGGCCCAAAAAGCCGTGGGCGAGATTCCCACCAGTCCGCCGCCCCATAATCATGCCAAGGTGTGCCCAGCCGTAATCGTCCTCTTGGCGCAGGACGCGGTTTTGCCCTTTTTACGGCATTTTGGGATGCGCTGAGCTGCCTTCTCTGTTCCCACCTGCGGGACGGTTCCGGTCATGGGAGAATGAAGCCCACCTCATGAATGCCGCAAGCCCCGAGCGCAAGCCCTCGACCGAGCAGATTTCCGGGCTCATTGAGCGCGTCACCTTTCACAACGACCAGAGCGGCTTCTGTGTTCTGCGGGTAAAGGCGCAAGGGCAGCGGGACGAGGTGACGGTCGTGGGCTCCCTGCCGTCGGTGACCGCAGGGGAATGGCTGGCTGCGGAAGGCTGGTGGGTCAGGGACAAGGAACACGGCCTGCAATTCAAAGCCATCACCCTGAAGACCGTGCCACCAACCACAGCGGAGGGAATCGAGAGGTATCTGGGCAGCGGGCTCGTGAAGGGCATCGGCCCGATCCTCGCCAAGAAGCTGGTGGGGCGCTTCGGAGCCGAAGTTCTCTCCGTAATCGAAAGCCGCCCATCCGAATTGCAATCCGTAGACGGGATCGGCCCGAAGCGCAGGCAGCGGATTGCGCAGGCATGGCTAGAAGCCAAGCAAATCCGCGACATCATGCTGTTCTTGCACAGCCACGGCGTGAGCACCAGCCGGGCGGTACGCATCTTCAAGACCTACGGCGAGCAAGCGATTGAAAAGGTGCGCATCAATCCATACGCGCTTGCGAAAGACATTTACGGGATTGGCTTCGCGACCGCCGACCAGATTGCGCAGAGGGTCGGAATACCGAAGGACTCGATCAATCGCTCAAAGGCTGGCATCGACCACACGTTGCTGGAGGCGACCTCGGACGGGCACTGCGCTTTGCCGCTCGGAAAATTGAAACTGGCCGCCGTGAAGCTGCTCGAAGTGCCGGAGGCCACCGTCGAGCAGGCGCTCTCAGAGATGCTCGCAGGCGGCTCTCTGCTGACGGAGGAGATCGAGGGCGAGTCGCTGGTCTTTCTGCCCCATCTCCGCAAAGCGGAGCAAGGAATTGCGGCTGGGATTAGGCGCCTGGAGCAAGGGCAACCGCTCTATCCGCCTATCGACTTTGAAAAAGCTGTTGCGTGGTGCCAAAAGCGGGCGGGCAAAACTCTGGCGTCCAGCCAGCGTGAGGCGCTGAAGGTGGTTCTCGCCAATCGAGTAGTTGTGATCACGGGAGGCCCCGGCGTCGGCAAAACCACGCTCGTGAATTCCATCCTTATGATCCTGCGTGCCAAGAATGTGAAATGCCTTTTGTGCGCGCCCACGGGACGGGCGGCCAACCGGCTGACGGAGACCACGGGCGTGGAGGCGAAGACGATCCATCGCTTGCTGGAGATCGACCCCGCGACCGGGCGGTTCAGCAGGAATGAAGCCCATCCGCTGTCCTGCGGCCTGTTGGTCGTTGATGAAACATCCATGGTGGACGTGCCGCTGATGCACTCCCTTTTGCGGGCGGTACCTAACCAATCTGGGTTGATTCTCGTTGGCGACGTAGACCAGCTTCCCTCAGTCGGCCCGGGCACCGTGCTGCATGATTTGATCGAGAGCGGGGTAGTGCCAACCGTCCGCCTCACGGAAGTCTTCAGGCAGGCAGCGAATAGCCACATCATTACGAATGCCCACCGCATCCATCGCGGACAGATGCCTGACATGAGGGGAGCAGAGCGAGCCTCGGATTTTTACTTCGTCGAGCGCGACGAGCCGGAGAAGATCGCAGCCACGCTCGTCAAACTAGTGAAGGAACGGATTCCGCAACGCTTCGGGTTCGATCCCATCCGCGATGTCCAAGTACTCTGCCCCATGAACCGAGGATCGCTCGGAGTGCGCGAACTGAACACGGCGCTCCAGCACGTATTGAATCCCGTACAGGCCGGAGAGGCTGTGGTCGAGCGGTTCGGGTGGCGGTTCCAAATGCGGGACAAGGTGATCCAGACGGAGAACGACTACGACAAGGATGTTTTCAACGGCGACATCGGAACCATCGAGCGCATCGATGCCGTCGAGCATGAGGTCACCATCCGCTTCGACGTGCGCAGCGTGGCATACGACTTCGGGGAACTGGACGAGGTTTCGCTGGCCTACGCGGTGACCATCCACAAATCCCAAGGGTCGGAGTTTCCAGCCGTGGTGATCCCGATTGCCTCGCAGCACTACATGCTGCTGCAACGCAACCTGATCTACACGGGGATCACGCGGGGGAAGAAGTTGGTCGTGCTGGCCGGGCAAAAGAAGGCGCTGGCCATCGCGGTGCGGAACGACCGCCCGCAAAGGCGGTATTCGGGGCTTCTCGTCAGGCTGCGGGGCGACGGGCAACAGGAGGCAGGATCGTAGACCGGTTGCTGGGAGCGTCTGGAAATCTCATGAGAACCCCATGATGCCCCGCTGTGGTGCGGCGGGGGTGCGGAGGCCGCCGCAACTTTTTGGCCTTTGCTTCCATTCCGATTTTTGCTGACTGTCGTCGCTGCCTTCGGATGCTACGTTCCGGTGCGGCGAGCAGTGCAGGTAGATCCCATGGTCGCGTTGCGACACGAATAGTTCGTCTCACGTGACCCGATTACGCTAGATCGCGCTGGAAGACTTTGTCCTCGCTTACCCTGTCGGTGTCACGGGGCGACCCGCACTAGGAGCGGGTGTGGTGCCTTTTTGAAAATGGCAGGCGCGCGTGAGATGGCTGAGCGCGGCGTGGATTCGAAAGAGATTCGAAGTTGCAGAATCGATAGACCAACCGACGTAAGCCGGTGACGGCACAAGCAGACCCAGGCTTAGGACGCAGAGAGCGGTGGTAAGTGTCTTCAAGCCATCTCCGAGTCGGAAATATATCATCCTCGAACGCGTAAAGGCCGCGAAGGAAGGGGAAACTGCCAGTTCTCGATCGAGATCTGGAGTCTGCGGTGCTGAAAGCCGAAGAGTCTGAGGTCGGTCGTGCGATCAAGCCATCGTAAGCGTCAAATCCAAACAACAGGGCCTGAGCGATTCCCCTTGGCGGACTGTTGTACTACGCGCGAGCGGTCGAGGGGTAATGGGCCTTTCGAACGGGTTAGTTTGCACATTTACGCTGCTGGACTCTTGCTGGACTCTCGGCTGCAAATGAGGTGTTTCAGCGCAAATGAGAATGCGCTAACTCTAACCAAATGAATCAAAATCGGTGGGCACGAACAGGGCAGGTAGATTTAGCAAACCGCCGCCAATCAGAGTCTACTGTTTTTCCAACCCACAACCCAACCCACACTACGGGCTGTCTTGTGCGACTTTCGGGAGTTTTGGCAGTCCCCGCGGTTCTGTAAGTTGTTGTAATGCCTAACCACGATAGATTGACACGGAAGAGGTCAGAGGTTCGAGTCCTCCCGGGCCTACCA
>Ga0126378_10000890_pt1 | contig 22020 bp, 17 predicted proteins | sample PanSoiMetPlot_23_FD_92587 | JGI IMG/M metagenome (GOLD analysis project Ga0126378, IMG submission 92587) | Tropical forest soil microbial communities from Panama - MetaG Plot_23 | ecosystem: Environmental > Terrestrial > Soil > Tropical forest > Bulk soil | place: Panama | collected 2016-02-17
CATCAGCCGGCTGTTCGCCACGCCCACCAACGCCACGTTGAAGAACACGATGATGAAATAATTCGCGACATAGAGCGCGAACATCCCGAATACAAACAGCGGCGACTGGTTGGGATGGAAATGTTCGCCGCTGGCGGCCGCCGCAGCCATGGCCGGCATCAGCAGGAACGTTCCGCCCGTGGCGATAACCGCCGTAACAATCAGGCAGCTAATCGCCGAAAGCACAGGGAACAGCATCAATTGTTTGTCGGAACGGAGAATGGCAAAGCTCTGCTTTACCAGTTCCCAACTTCGAGAAAACTTGCCCATCGCACCCTCCTACGACGTGCCAAACAACAGAATTTTGCCTGGCGCCAGTTTGCGGAATTCCCTGGCGGGTACCAATAGTACGTCCGATGCACTCCCTTCGGACAGGTAATCTCTCAGGCAATTCTGTCTGTTAGCCCGACAACTCAATGATTCGAGATGGGTTATACGATATTTCTTTCGAACAAACTGACATCCTAACTGCACAAGCTCCTCCCCCTAGATTCCGTGTAAATTTTGCGCTAGGCTATTTGCCCGCCCTCGATGAGGTGTTGTTATGCGGTTAGTCTTTTCGAGGTCAAAACGTGTAGCTTGTCCACTCTGTGGCAGTGGCAACCTTCAAAGATCGCGAAGGAGAGGATTGTTAGAGTCAATCGTTTTTGCCGCGCTACAAATCAAGCCGTACCGCTGCATTTCTTGTGACGCCCGCCATTATCGCTACCGTCCGTCTGGTGCCAGCACACGCCCGGTGCCGTCCGCATTCCCACTGATAGTTGACCCAAACAGCGGCCAGGGGAATAAGTCTGCGAGTGAAAGAGCCGGTGCGCTCAATTCGTAGTCTCTTTCACTAGCTCACGAATTAGAAGTGAGTTGAGAAGCATTAGACGCTGAGCTTCTTGCCGACAGCGAAGCCTTTCTGCATTCAAGCGCATTTCTTCAGCGAAATGCCCCGTGTGATGTTTGCGCAAGTGTTGAAGAAAACGCGGTGAGTGCTGCTATCCTCCATGGCATGGGAACCATGAAAGTACTTGTTACGGGAAGCAGCGGCTTGATTGGCTCGGAAGCGGTGGAACACTTTGACCGGCAGGGCCATGACGTTACCGGTGTGGACAACAACATGCGCCGCGTATTTTTCGGGCCGCAGGCGGACACGCTATGGAACCTGGAAAGGCTGAAACGCGCGACGAAGCGATTCACGCACGCGGCGCTCGACATCCGCGACCGCGCAGCCATCGAGGAACTGTTTCGAGCGCAGCGCTTTGACTTGATCGTGCACTGCGCAGCGCAGCCTTCGCATGACAAAGCGCGGGACATCCCTCTTCTGGATTTCGAGGTCAACGCGCTGGGAACCGTGAATTTGCTAGAGGCCACGCGGCAGCATTCTCCGGAAGCGGTGTTCGCGTTTCTGAGCACCAACAAAGTGTATGGCGACGCGCCGAATGAGATTCCGATGAAGGAATTGGAAAAACGCTACGACTATGCGCGGCCGGAAGACTTTGACGGTGTCAACGAGACATGCCGGATCGACCGCACGCTGCATTCGCTCTTCGGCGCTTCAAAGGCGGCCGCAGACTTAGTGGCCCAGGAGTATGGACGTTATTTCAAGATGAGCGTCGGAATTTTCCGCGGAGGATGCTTGACGGGGCCATCGCATTCCGGTGTGGAACTGCACGGATTCTTGTCCTACTTGGTGAAGGTAACGCTGAGCGGCGGCTCTTACTCTGTTTTTGGCTATAAGGGCAAGCAGGTGCGCGACAACATCCACAGCCACGATGTGGTGCGGGCTATCGAAGAGTTTGCGGCCAATCCGCGGCCCGGCGAAGTGTACAACCTGGGCGGCGGGCGCGAGAACAGCATTTCCATGCTCGAAGCTATCGAGCGCATCGAGCAGATGAGTGGAAAGAAGTTGAGCTGGCGGTACGTGGAAGAAGCGCGGAAAGGGGACCATATCTGCTACATCTCGAATCTCTCAAAATTCAAAAAGGATTACCCGAACTGGAAGGTCTCGCGCGGGCTGGATACGATCCTCGAAGAGATCATCGCGTCGCAACGGCAGCAGTCGAAGTGAGGACACGCGCGGCCTTGCCAGTCAGCAATGGGGAGTTTCCTAATTGAAAAGTGAAAGACATGAGGCAGCCTGAATCAGTGGCACAGCGCTTCGATCAGTACTTCCTTCTTTTCTTCGGCAACACGCGACAGCGGGTCAAGTGAAGCAAAGTAGCCGCCCAACGCGGCCACAGCCAATATTGCAAAAGCTTCTGCAGGCAGCCAGGGATTCCCAGTCCAACGCCCGCTAAAAAGAACGATCGCCGAGACGCCCCCGAACATTATCTGCGCGCCAAAGGCCATGAGCACTGCCATTCCGGACTGCCTCTGGCCGCGCATCTGGCCAAATTCAAGCTTGCGCGGGAAGTTGATGGAAGACCAATTGGCGAGCGTGAGTTGGCCCACGACGGCGAAGACAATCGCGGCCAGCGTGGCAATCAGCATAGGAACTGAAGGCAAGCCTATGCGCCACGCGAGCATCGCCATGGACAATCCGATTTCGACGGCAAGCACCGACAGAAGCATCAGGTTCTTGCCAAGAAATACCTCGCGGAAACGCAACGGGGCCATAAAATAAGCTTGAATGCCGCGCCCTTCAAAGGCAAAACAATTGTAGGCGGGCCCCATCAGGATCAGGACGAGATAAGCCATCATTCCCGGGAAAAACATCTCCGAGGAGACCCCGTGCCCTGACACAGGCGGATGTTTTCCCACAAACTGCGCGCTGAAGATTAGGACCAGCAAGACTGGCATGAGCAAAGTAAAAAACGAAAAGCTGTTCCGCGTGAGATAGCGAAATTCCTTGCGCAGGATTGCCGCCACCTGCGGCGAAAGAGCGCTGAGGCGATCCGGAGCTTCTTTTCTTGTCACCGCAGACCGCGCCGCTGCAGCTAGGGGCGCTGCAGTTTCGCTCAGTTCCTCCCCTTGATATTGGTTGGCAAAACGGCGCCAGAGAAGAACAATGAATAGAACTCCGTAGAGCAGAAGGCCGGTCGAACCAAGAACAAAACCCGAGAGATGGAATTGTGTGGCTGAAGCGATCGCACGGCCTGCGAGCGATGGCGGGAGCCAAGCCAAGTACGGCACAATTCGCAGGGCCGGGACCCTCAACCACACGCCATAGCGATTCACGGCGGGATTGATGAGGTTGAGAGAAACCATGGCAAGCACAAAGAGGGCAACGAAAAGCTCCCGAGTTCTGCGCCGCGAAAGCAGCTTCTCCAGCCACGATCCGATCAAACGTTCCAACGTCACGTTGAGCAATAAAAACAGCGTGACAACCGCCAGCATTGCAGGCAGCACGCTCAGCCCTGCCGCTGCCGCTCCCAGGGTCATCGAGAACAACCAGCAGACCGAGGCTATGGCAGAAAAACCCGCAAGGCCGTAGGCCAGACCGATGATGTAAAACGCGCTGAGACTCAACGGAAACCGCAACAGCGTGCGAAATTCAAAACTCGCGCCAAAGCCTGCTGCGAAGATTGGGAAGAGCTGCCAGAAAACAAAAATGGCCCAGAAAAGCAAGGCAATCCGGTTGGGGCGCCCTTCGGAAATAAAGGTGTAGGCACCTGCGAAGAAAGCGAGGCAAACGCCAACCACAAAGATACCTGCGAGGATTCCGGCCAGAACAAGGCCGAACAGGTCGAGGCGGCTGCTCTGCTTCCGGAGGCTGTTCCGAAGAACTCGCCAACGAAGCTCAGCGACCAACTGAATCTGGTTGAATAGCCCAAGAGGCCGGGTTACATCAGCCATGAAAGCTCTTCCAACTGCGGGCGCTCTGTTCCGTCCTGGCCGACAATGGAAAGAAAGACCTCCTCCAACGTCGACTTGCTACCCGCTTCACCGGAAATGCCCGCGCGCAATTCTTCGAGGGAGCCCTGCGCCACGAGCCTACCCTTGTGAATGATGGAGACGTGGCTGCAAAGGCGTTCGACAATTTCCAGAACATGTGAAGTCAGGAAAATGGTTGTGCCGCGTTCTGTCATGCGTCCCAAGAGAGCTTTTAGTGCGCCGGCGGCAAGAGCGTCGACGCCTTCGAACGGCTCATCCAGAAACAGAATGCGCGGCCCGTGAATAACTGCGGCAGCCAGAGCAAGTTTCTTCTGCATGCCATGCGAATAGTCCGCAATGAGGGTCTTGGGCCGGTCCGCAAGCTGCATGAAGTCTAGTAATTCTTCTGCGCGTCTTTGTGTAGTGGCGCGATCCAGTCCATACATGCGGCCGACAAATTGCAAATACTCCACTCCGGTCAATCGATCGAGAAGCCCCATGCCTTCTGGCACAACGCCAATCTGCCGCTTTACTTCCACCGGATGCGCCGCAAAATCGAGCCCGAGAAGCTGCATGCTTCCCGAGGTCGGAGCCAGCAGACCTGTGAGCATCTTAATGGTGGTCGATTTTCCCGCGCCGTTTGGACCAAGAAAGCCGAAGAACTGCCCCGTTGCAACCTGGAGGTCAATTCCATCAACTGCAGTCAGGTTTCCGAATCTACGCGACAGCTTTTGCGTCTGAATCGCAACTTCCGGCATGCAAAGCGCTCCGTTTGTTCCTGAGGATAAAAAACTCTAACACGAGTTCGAAAGGTTCCAGCGCAGCGTTTCAGGGTCAGAAAGCAAGGGCTTCAGGATGGCTTGCGTGGATTGGAACCCTGGGCGGTAAGTTGTTGCAATTCCCTGGCCGGCAGCGCAGCGAGAACAGCGGGAAGTTCGACGCGAAAGACCGCGCCGCCTTCTTGCCGATTGTAGCAAAGGATTTTTCCGTTGTGTTCCTGGACTATGCCGAAACAGATGCTAAGTCCCAGACCCGTTCCCTTACCGACCGGTTTCGTCGTGTAAAAGGGATCGAACACGCGCTGCGGCTCCTTGATACCCGGACCCGTGTCGGTAAACAAGATGACCACGTTCCCGCGGTCGCGCAGCGTCTTGATCGTCAGAACGCCGCCCTTGTGGGATTCCATGGCGTCAATGGCATTGCTGATGAGATTGAAGAACACCTGCATCAGCTGGTTCCCATCCCCACGCACTCCCGGCAGCACGGATTCGAGCTGCAACTCGATGCGTGTGGTTGTTGAGCGCAGATCTAGCGCTCGAAGTTGAACAGCGTTGTTCACGACCGTGTTGATATCCAGCAAAGTGCGTTCTGCGGGGACCTGCCGGGCGAAGCTGAGCAAATTCCCGACCAGCGTTTTTGTGCGCCGAGCCTGTTCGCGGATTTTGGAAGCTGTAGAGCGCGCCTTGGGTGGCAGGGTCTCATCGTCGGCAAGAAGATCGGAAAAACCGAGAATGGCCGCCAGCGGATTGTTGATCTCATGCGCGGCACCTGCGGCAAGCTGCCCCAAGGAAACCAGCTTCTCGGTTTGCACTAACTGGGCCTGAAGCCGCTTCAGATTTTCCAGAGCTTGTTCGGACTGTACCAGCAGACGGGCGCGGTCGGCTTCGGCGAAATGGCTGCGGACAAATATCAATCCCGCCAGCGGCAGCGAGGCAATCATGGTCGTGATCAGCCGAAAGTCGCGAACGCTTGGCTCGGAGTTGTCAAAGCGCAAGCTATACAGGGCGAGCAGCGGCAGGGAAATCACTGCCGCCATAGCCAAGCGGCTGGACCAACCGTGGACGTTGCGCGCGGAATCCTCCGAGTCAGAGCCATCGTCTGAAAAAGATGTGTCTAGACTCGCGCGACTCAGGTAAGCAATCACTCCAGCGAACGCGAACCAAAAAAAGGAGGAGATGAGCGGGAGGTCGTACAAGCTTCCAGTGTAATAGTCCCCGATATCGTTTCTGACGTCGAGGACCAGGGCGGCAAGCATATAAAGCGTGGAAGCGCCGAGAAGGTTAAGATAGACGGTCTTCCAGGCGCTTTTACTTCGCAGCCAAAAATAGATGAGGCCGAGCGCAATGGACGTGTTTTGAATATTGGTGACGACGTTGAAGTTGTGATTGTAAAACGCGAGCGAGGGAGTGGCGTAAATCCACGGGAGGACGAAGAATACGTAGACAAAAGTCCACCAGGTCAATAGCAGGCTGAAATCCAGGTATCCAAGACGCGCATGGAGCTCTCCGCGCTTGCGGTGCGGCTGGAGCGCCAACGCGGCCATCAAGGGAATGCCGCGCAGGAAGAAAAGAATGTCCCCCGGGTAGAGGCCGGGAAGCGGTTGATGAAGGTAAACCTCGTAATACGTCCACTGGAATTGGCCAATCATCCAAAGCGTGCAGCTCAGGGCAACCAGCATCCAGAAGATGTTCCTGCGCCAATAAGGAGTGCCTGCGTTCAGGAGCAGCCCCGCGTTGGCAAACAACGGCACGAGGCACTGCGCCACGTCTCCGAACGTGGTCAGCGTCTGCGATCCGCGCTGGTGCGTCAGCGAAATCGCGGCGTAGAGCGCGAGGATACACACCCAGACGCCTACGGCCCACAGGATGGTGCGCGAAGAGGACATACCTTTGCCGAATCAAGTATAGGCCCGTGCAAAGCCGGGGAGCCTTGGAATTTCCTGGGATTGGCGAGACCGTAAACTAATTTCGGACGGTGTTTGCGGCGATGAAGCGTCAGGGCTAAGAAAAAGAGTTTCTGGCGGAGGAGGAGGGATTCGAACCCCCGAGACCCTTTCGAGCCTAACGGTTTTCAAGACCGCCGGTTTCAACCGCTCACCCACTCCTCCGCTTTCATTCTATCGCACTTGCAGAGTGCCCGCCCTCACGCAAAGCCTGATTGGTTAGCTTCTAAAAGTTCGTTCGCATCGCGGAGTTCTCTTAGACCATTCGGCGCACAATTCAGGCCTGATGGGATTATGATGATGCACGCAATTTCGAGAAGATCTGGATAGCTCGAGCGAACATGAAAAAACTCAGCCGCACTGCCCTAGCGCTTTCCGCGTCACTGATGCTCATAGTCCTAGCCGAAGCCATTCGAGAGCGGCAAGAGATAGTCGTGCTTGCCGATGATCAGCCGACGACTCGCCCGTGGATGGACAAGACGCTTTCACCGGACCGCCGAGCTGACCTGGTTCTCCAGCAAATGACGCTCGACGAAAAAATTAGCTTCACTCACGGAAACGGCATGCCCGGATGGGGAACGCCGAGGCCGAATGCATACCTCGGCAACGGCGGCGCGGGATTTGTCCTCGGTGTGCCGCGGCTTGGCATTCCGATGATCCAGATGAGCGACGCGGCGTACGGGGTGCGCAGCAGCGCGGAGAACGGCCGCTACTCGACGGCGCTACCGTCGAACATCGCCGCAGCCTCCAGCTGGGACGTGCAGGCCGCTTGTGAATACGGCGCGCTGATTGGTCGCGAGCTGCGCGCGCAAGGCTACAACATGACTCTCGGCGGCGGAGTCAACCTGACCCGCGAACCGCGCAATGGCCGGACTTTTGAGTATCAGGGCGAAGATCCGATCCTCGCCGGCACATTGGTAGGCAACCGTATGAAGTGCGAGCAGGCCCAGCACGTGATGGGCGACATGAAGCATTTTGCCTTGAACGACCAGGAAAGCGGGCGAGGCGAAGTCAACGTGCTCATCAGCAAGCGCGCGATGCGCGAGAGCGACCTGCTGGCTTTCCAGATTGGGATCGAAATCGCCGATCCTGCCGGCGTGATGTGTTCCTATAACGCCGTGAACGGCGATTACGCTTGCGAGAACAAGTACTTGCTCACGGACATCCTCAGGAAGGACTGGCACTTCAAAGGCTTCGTACTTTCCGACTGGGGCGGCGCGCACAGTACGGCAAAGGCCTCCGCCGCCGGACTCGATCACGAAGAGCCGGAGGACATTTTTTTTGGAGAAAAACTCAAGCTGGCTGTGGAGTCAGGCAAAGTCTCAACAGCCGAGCTAGACGACCACGTGCGCCGCATCCTGCGCGCAGAGTTCGCGAGCGGCATCGTCGATGATCCGGTCAAGAAGAGCGTGGTGGACGTAGAGGGCGGCCTCGAAACCGCCCGCCGCTTGGCGGAGCAGAGCATCGTTTTGCTGAAGAACGATCGCAATTTGCTCCCACTCGATCCAGCGAAGTTGCACTCCATCGCCGTGATCGGGCCCAACGCAAACACCGGCATGATTTCCGGCGGGGGTTCGGCTCAGGTGGATCCTCCTGGACGCTCCGCTCCCCAATGGAAAGAGCACATCTGGTTTCCCACGTCGCCTTTGAAGGCCATCGCTGTGAAAGTCCCGGGGACAACCGTCGAGTTTGATTCCGGCGCAGATCCTGCCTCAGCTGCGGCGCTGGCGAAGAAATCGGACGTGGCTATCGTGTTTGCCTATCAATGGACCAGCGAAGACTTTGACCTGCCAAATCTCTCGTTGCCAGAAAATCAGGACGCGATCATCCAACAGGTGGCTGCTGCCAATCCGAAAACGATTGTCGTGCTGGAAACGGGCACCGCCGTAACCATGCCGTGGCTCAATCAAGTAGGCGGCATCTTGGAGGCGTGGTACGCGGGCAGCAAGGGCGCAGACGCGGTGGCCAACGTTTTGTTCGGCCAAGTGAATCCGAGCGCAAAGCTGCCGATGACTTTTCCTCGCAGCGAATCAGATCTCCCGCATCCAAAGCTGGTGACACCGCCGCTGGCCCGAAGGGGGCAAGACGGCGAAGAAGCGAAGCCCACGTTTGACGTTCATTACGATGAAGGCTTGAAAGTGGGCTACAAGTGGTATGACGCCGAGAACAAGCCGGTGCTTTTCCCCTTCGGCTACGGACTGTCCTACACGACGTTCAGCTATTCGGGGCTGAAAGTCAGTCCGGGCAGTGAAACCACTCTCACTTTTGCGGTGAAGAACACGGGCAACCGTGCCGGCGACGAAATCGCGGAAGTCTACGCGGCACTTCCCGCCAACGCAGGTGAACCGCCCAAGCGCCTGGTTGGCTGGGCCAAAGTGCATTTAAATCCCGGAGAGAGGAAGGAAGTAAGCGTGCCAATCAGGCCTTTATATCTTTCGATCTACGATGAGGCTTCAGATAGTTGGAAGCTTCTGCCAGGCAGCTATACGTTCATGATCGGCGGATCTTCGCAAAACCTGCCATTGGTCCAAAAGGTCAACCTGAAATAGTTTCACGTGAAACAAAGATGATCGTCGCTGGTCTCGGCGGGACTTCCACACCGCTCGACTCGAAATGTCGATCCACTAAGCCTTAGCATAGCGCTCGCTATTCGGTTTTGATCCGCTCAGCGCGAAAAACAAAATATAGACGTAGCAGATCACCGGCAAAAAGAAAGCGTGATGAATACCGATTCGGTCTGCGATCCAGCCTTGTGTCACCGGAATGATTGCCCCGCCAACAATGGCCATGATCAGGATTCCGGAGCCATCGCCAGTAAGTGGCCCGAGCTCCGCCACGCCTAGCGTGAAAATACTCGGGAACATAATGGAATTGAAGAAGCCGACCAGGATGATGCTCCACATCGCAAAGTGTCCAGTCGTGAGCATGGAAGTTGCAACGAGTCCGGCAGCGCACACAGCACAAATGCCGAGCAAACGTCGCGTGCTCATCTTTTGCAGCAAGCCAGAACCAATAAAGCGCCCCACCATGGCGCCGCCCCAGTAAAAGGCCACAAAACTTGCAGCCACCCTTTCTGTCAACCCGCCAATCTCCGGCTGGCTGAAGTAGTTCACCAAAAAGCTTCCGATGGACACTTCGCCACCTACGTAAACGAAGATGGCGATCGCGCCAAAGATCAGGTTCTGGTGCTTCCAGATGGAGTCGGCAACCTTTTCACCGATTTTGTGCTGCGCATGTTCGATTTTCGGTAATTTGAAACTGCCGATGGCAACGGCTAGAACCACCAGGGCGATCCCAAGTCCCACGTAGGGAGTCTTGACGGTCGCCGCCTCGTGCAGCCGGTAGGCTTGCAAGGCGTCTGGCGTCAGCGTCCGAATCTCCTGCGCGGTCTTAGGCACGGTACTCAGAATCAGCAGGCCGCCGAAAAAAGGAGCGAGAAAAGTGCCCAGCGAGTTGAATGCTTGCGTCAGATTCAGCCGGCTGGAAGCCGTTTCCGGTTTGCCAAGCACTGTCACATAGGGATTGGCGGCCACTTGCAAACACGTGATCCCAGCTGCCAGGACAATGAGCGCTCCCAGGAACAGCGGAAAAGACGGCGCGCTTGCCGCCGGAACGAAAAGGAATGCTCCCAAGCCCATCGTGAGCAGTCCGGCCACCATCGAGCGCTGGTAGCCCATCCAGTCGATGATCTTGGCCGATGGTATGGAGAAAATGAAATACGCTCCGAAGAATGCGAACTGAACCAGCATCACCTGCGCGTAGTTCAAGTCAAAAATCGATTTCAAGTGGGGAACGAGAATGTCGTTCAGGCAGGTGAGAAATCCCCACATGAAGAACAAGGTGGTAACCACCGACAGCGCGCCGGCATAGCTCTGAGAAGAGTCGCTTGTTACGCCGCCGGTAGTTTGTACGCTCACGTTAGCCATTGGAGTTCTCGTCCGTTCCCCCGCTGCTGCGCGGGCCACCGCCTTTACCGTCGCAGGATAATGACACACTTGGGCCACATAGAAAACGTGGGCGAGCCGCGCGAGCCAGGGCGCGAAATGGTATAAGGGGTTGCAGAATCGATATTCTAAACGCTAGGGTGCGAAATGAATACGCCTCGGTATGTGGCACTTTTCTTGTGCTTCGCAACGTTCTTCTTCGCACAGCCTCTGCCTGCGCAACAGGCGCCTGGTATCGTTGTCCTTCACGAAGCCGGCATGCCTGCCGCGGACTCGCCGGAATTTCCCCAGCAGCAACTCGCGCAGGCGATCCCAGGAACCCGCTTCGCTTCAGCAGACCAACTCTCCTCGCTGCTGGCTGAGTCCGGCACTCGCCTATTGGTCCTGCCCTATGGCTCCGCTTTTCCCGAACAGGCCTGGCCCGGCATTCATGGATTCCTCGAGCGCGGCGGAAACTTGCTGGTTCTAGGCGGCCGCCCGTTTACGCGTGCCGCGTATCGGGACTCTTCCGGCTGGCATCTGCGCGATTACAACGTGCGTTTCATCCGCCAACTGTCCATCGACCAATTTCAAGTCACGCCAGGCTCTAATGGTTTGGAATTTCAAAACAATCCAGACGTCGTGCTTTCTCTGCCGCGCTTCTCCTGGCAGCGCGCCTTTAGTCCCATTATTCGCCTCAGCGCTGTGGACCTGTACAATCGCGGAGGTTCTGCCGGCTCGATTGACGCGCGGCTCGATCCCCTTGTCTGGGGGGTGAAAGACAACCGCAAGATGGCCGCGCCGGCGATGGAAATCGATCATCTGCAAAACAGTTTCGATGGCAGCCGCTGGATTTTTCTATCCGCAGAACTCGACCAAGCATTCGCGAGCAGCGCCGATGCTACAAAACTAATTCGTGCTCTCGCCGAACGCGCGCAGCACGGTTCCCAGGAATTCACTGCTCGTCCGACGCTTCCCCTTTATCTTCCTGGCGAACCCGTCGAAGTGGAGGTCCTTTGGCATGGCGCCGAAAAGCCCTCCGGCACGCTCGCTGTTCGAATCACGGAATTCCCCGAAGCTCAGCCGTCCCATAGCGAAGTGGAAACCACAAACTTGACCGTTCCCCAAATCATCGTGCTTCCCGGGACTAAAGAAAAGGGCTTTCATGTCATCCAAGCCGATCTCCTGGAAGGAAATTCGGTCCGCGCTATTTACCGCTCCGGCTTTTGGATTCGCGACAATGATTTCCTGCGTTCCGGCCCGCGCCTGGCCGTCAATCACGATTTCTTTGAGCTCGACGGCCATCCCCTCGCCGTCATCGGTACCACGTATATGTCCAGCGAAGTGCAGCGCCTGTTCTTCGATCACCCCAATGCTTATGTCTGGGACCGCGACATGGCGCAGATTCAGGCCGCTGGGCTCAACATGCTTCGCACCGGCTGGTGGACCGGTTGGGACAAATTCTGCGACGAAAACGGCCAGCCCTACGAGCGTACGCTGCGCACTCTCGAAGCCTATTTGATGACGGCGCGCAAGCATGGCCTGCCCGTGCAATTCAATTTTTTCGCCTTTCTTCCTGAAGTCCTCGGCGGCGTGAATCCTTATCTGGATCCGCACGCGCTTCGCAAGCAGCAAACGCTCGTCTCCACGGTTGTCGGCCGGTTTCACGATGTTCCGTTCCTCGCTTGGGACCTCATCAACGAGCCGAGCATTTCGCAGCATCTGTGGCAGACGCGCCCGAACGGCGATTCCGTCGAGCTGGCCGCGTGGAATCGGTGGCTTTTGAAACGTTATCCGGATCGCGCCGCACTCGCGGCGGCCTGGAACGTGCCGCCCGCTTCCATCGCCGGAAGCATTTCGCTGCCGCAGGAAATTGAGTTCGCTCCGCGCGGCATGTATGTCGGCCACAACTCGCTTCGCGTCTATGACTATTTTCTCTTCGCCCAGGAAACTTTCGTCGATTGGGTGCGCGCCATGCGCGAGAAAATCCGCGCAACGGGTTCGCAGCAACTCGTCACTGTCGGCCAGGACGAAGGTGGAGTGAAAGATCGGCTCTCGCCCGCCTTCTATGGGCTGGCCATCGATTTCACCACCAACCATTCCTGGTGGGGCAACGATTCCCTGCTCTGGGATTCCCTCACCGCTAAGCAGCCTGGCGAAGCCATGCTGATTCAGGAAACGGGGTTGCAACGTGAAATCAATTTGGACGAGTCGGCCTGATTCACAGCAGAGCAAGAAGCGGCCTTGTTCGAACGCAAAGTCGCGCTGTCTTTTGTGCAAGGATCCGGCGCCATCGAATGGCTCTGGAACACCAACTCCTATATGACCGAGGCCAACGAATCGCCCATCGGCGCTGTGCGTGCGGATAGCACGGAAAAGCCCGAAGCGACCGTAATGCGCGATTTTGCGACCTTTGCGAAATCACTTCACAGCCACCTACAGAGTCCCCGGCAACCCTCTGTTGCCGTAGTCACTTCGCAGGCGGCCCAATTCTCGATCCTCAGCGACTTGCAGCTTGAAGCCCAACAGAAAGCTGTTCGTGCTCTCGCTTATGATCTTCGCATCTGCCCCTACGTCGTTGCTGAAAACCAAATCGCCAAGCTCGGCACACCGCAGCTCGTGATTCTTCCCTCTCCTCAGGCCTTGAACGAAAACACGTGGCAAGGGCTTCTCGCCTACGTTAAGGGCGGAGGCAATCTCTTGATCACCGGACCGGTCTCGCGCGACGAGCACTGGCACTTCCACGACCGCGCCAAAAATCTGGGGCTAAACGCGCAAACTGAACCGCAGGGCTATCGCGACGCAGAGATTCATCTTCCCGGCAAAACCGTTCCCCTCTCGTTCGATCAGCAGAAACAATCTGCGCTCGAAGCGCTCCGCTTCGGCGATGGCGCAACTTGGATGGAGGCCTCCTTCGGCAAAGGAAAGGTTTTCTGGTCTTATTATTCCATTGAATTGGCCGAAGGGAGGGACTCAGCGACAGCGGTCTACGCCTACGTTCTGGCGACGCTGAAGATCAAGCCGGCATTCGAACTCCAATCGCCACCCGCACCCGGCGTGCTGATTTACTCCACCGAATTCCAAGATTCCGTCTTGTATATTCTCGAGTCCGAAAACGTGAAGGACACTCCCATCGACCTCCGAGATGGATTCATAGGAGCGCGCCTAACATTGACGCTTCCGGCGCAGCATGCCGCTCTGGCACTAATCGACAAACAAGGGAAAAATGTCATCGCCAGATACGGCTTCTGAGTTTTTCTCTTGCTTGGATAGGGGCTCATTTTTTGTAATAAACGCGTAATCTGCTTCCGCCAATATCTCCCTGTTCTTTCAGCACCTTGCACAGGCTCCGAGGCACGCATTGCAGCCAGCTATATTCGCGCAATTACATTTTCATGCGGACCATTGACAGGGTTCTCGCAGGCACCGTAGCATCGCCATCACAGGCCGCTATTGCCACAAGAAAAGCGCGCCGAAAGTGAGGCCCCTCATGAGCCTTCGCGATTTCATCGCCAAACAGTGGATTGACGTCATCGAATGGGTCGAGCCCGAAGAAGGCATTCTGGCTTATCGCTACCCGATGCAGGACCGCGAGATTCAGAATGGCGGCAAGCTGACCGTACGCGAATCCCAATTTGCTGTTTTTGTGAATGAGGGGCGCGTGGCAGACGCTTTCGGCCCGGGTCTGTACACGCTGAACACCCACACGCTGCCCATCCTGACGTACATTATGAACTGGGACAAAGCGTTCCAGTCGCCCTTCAAATCCGACGTTTATTTCTTTTCCGCGCGCATTCAGACCGACCAGCACTGGGGAACGCAAAATCCCATCACCATTCGCGACAAAGAGTTCGGCGCCGTCCGTCTTCGCGGTTTTGGCATCTATTCCTATCATTTGAGCGACGCGAAGACCTTCTATACCAAAATTAGCGGTACCCGCGATACTTACCGCGTCGCCGACCTCGAAGGCCAGCTTCGCAACACGATCATCGCTAAGATGACGGACACCTTCGCCGCGAGCAACGTACCGTTCCTCGACATGGCGGCGAATCAAGGTGCGCTCGCGGAAAAGATCAGCGAGCAAATGAAACCGTCCTTCACGGAATACGGATTAACTCTCGATAGTTTTGTAGTCGAAAACCTCTCGCTTCCCGACGAGCTACAGAAAATTCTCGATCAGCGCATTGGCATGACCATGGTTGGCGACATGGGCCGCTACACGCAATACCAGGTCGCACAATCCATTCCCGTCGCGGCCGCCAATGAAGGCGGCGGGGCCGTGGGCATGGGTGCAGGACTTGGGGCCGGCGTGGCCATGGGCCAAGCCATGATGGACGCGGTGAAGAAGGCAACCTCGGGATCCGGCGGCGCTGCTCCCGCCGCTGGCGCTCCGTCGGCCGACGCCAAATTCTGCACGGAATGCGGCAAGTCCATTCCACGCAGCGCGAAATTCTGTCCGGAATGTGGTAAGCCTCAGAGCTAAGGGCTCGGACGCCATGAACGGAATCGAGTGGGTCGTCGAAGCCTTTGGCTGCTCCCCGCGGGCGCTGCGCGACGGCGCGGTCCTTGAGAATCTTTTTCGTCAAATCATCGAACACATGAATCTCCGGCCGGTGGGCACGACCCAGTGGCATCAATTCCCTGGCACCGGCGGAATCACCGGCCTCTGTCTTCTCTCCGAGTCCCATCTCGCCTGCCACACGTTTCCCGAGCACGGCTCGCTTTGCCTGAATCTTTTCTGTTGCGTGCCCCGTGCGGAATGGGATTTCGAATCGGCTCTCCGCGACCTTTTTCACGCCGATTCTGTTTCCATCCGGCGTTTGCAGCGTCCTTACGAACTGAAACGGAAGCAGGCTGCCGGTGACTGACGTCAGCCAATTCCCGGCCGGTTCAGCGAGAAGACCGCGATGACCCAGCCCGTCGCGAATTGCCCCAACTGTGGGGCCAAGATTGTCTTTCGCTGGTCCAGCAGCGTGCAAACCGTCTGCGAATACTGCAAAAGCATCCTCGTGCGCACCGACGTGGACCTGAAGAAAGTCGGCCAGGTCGCCGACTTGCCGCCGGACGCTTCGCCCATCCAGCTCAGCACCGAAGGCATTTATGGCAACAAAGCCTTCGTCGTTGTTGGCCGCATCGTTTACGAATACGATCAAGGCGCTTGGAACGAATGGCACTTGATGATGAATGACGGTGCGAGCGCCTGGCTCTCCGATGCCCAGGAGGAATACGCGGTCTCTTTTTCTGCGAAGGCGCCGAATCTCCCGCCTGCCGCTAAGGTCGAAGTCGGCGAGCTGTTCAGCTGGAACGGCCAGCGGTATACCGTAAGCGTCATAACCCCCGCGCACTACCGCGGCGTCGAAGGCGAGTTGCCGTTTCAATACTGGGACAAGACCGACGTCACTTTTGTTGATCTGCGCAACGAAATGGGAAAATTCGCCACGCTCGATTACAGCGATCCCGAGCCGGCTCTCTACCTCGGCGAATTCGTTGAATTCGATGATCTCAAGTTGAAGAACCTTCGCAGTTTTGAGGGCTGGTGATGAGCGCTGGCACGCCTCCCCTGTCCGGGGTTCCACCGAAGCCGCAAGTCAAGGCTTTGAATTGCCCCCAGTGCGGCGCGGCCATCATTCTTCGGTCATTTGGACAAGCCGAAACCGTCGTTTGCGAAAGCTGCCGTTCGATCCTCGACGCCAAAGATCCCAAACTGGCCATCCTTCAGCAGTTCGAAAAATTAACCAGCGACGTTCATCCGCTTATTCCGCTGGGCACGCGCGGTAAACTCCGCGGTACGGATTACGAGGTCATTGGTTTTCAGCGTCGCCACGCGACCGTGGAAGGAATCAGCTACCCCTGGCACGAGTACGTTCTGTTCAACCCATACAAAGGCTTTCGCTACCTCAGCGAATACAACGGCCACTGGAACGACATCAGCGTCTGCAAACAGCTTCCAACAGACGACCATGGTTCAGCGAACTATCTCGGCGAAACCTACAGGCATTTTCAAACTTCGGATGCCGACACCGATTTCGTCCTCGGCGAATTTTCCTGGCAGGTGCGCGTAGGCGAGCGCGCCGTCGTAACCGACTACGTCCACCCACCGCGCGTGCTCTCCTGCGAATTACTGGACAAGGAAGTAACCTGGTCCGCTGGCGAGTACATGTACGGCCGGGAAATTTGGGACGCGTTCAAGCTGCCCGGCGGCCCTCCGGAAGCGCAGGGCGTCTACGAAAATCAGCCTTCGCCCGTCAAAACCAACGTTACAGCCATCTGGGTTGTTTTCGCCGCGTTCGCCATTGTCCTTCTGGGGCTTATGATGAGCTTCGACATGCTGGCGAAAAAAGAACAGGTCTTTCAACAAAGCTTTAGCTGGCATCGCGATGATAGAGGCGAACCTTCGTTCGTAACTAATGGATTCGATTTGGGCGGACGCACTTCAACCGTGCAAATAAGGACCAATGCTCCCGTCGACAACCACTGGATCTATCTGAATTACGCGTTGATTAACGACGACACGGGGCAGGCCTGGGACTTTGGCCGCGAAGTCAGCTACTACCATGGCTACGACAGCGATGGCTCTTGGTCCGACGGAGGGCTGAATGACACGGTTGTGATTCCGAGCGTCCCCTCAGGCCATTATTTCCTTCGAATCGAGCCGGAAATGGATCCGACCCTATCGTCGATCCCCTACACGGTCAGCGTGACTCGCGACGTTCCTGTCTTCGGCATCTACGGCATCGCCTTTGCGGTCTTGCTCCTGCCGCCGCTCTTGATTTCCTGGCGCGCTTACACGTTCGAACGCTCGCGGTGGTCCGAAAGCGATCATCCGCCCATGCAGCTTTCAAGTGGCAGTTCGGAGGACGACGACTGATGTTCCAAAGACTCTATCTGCTTTTTGGACTTCTGACTCTCGGCACCGCGGCGTTCGGCCAGTACCGTGGCTGGAGTCTCGACTCCATCAATCAGCTCAAGAACGTTCCCAAGTCCGTCCGCGATAATCCAGGCTCCTACCGCTCGGTTTACAGCGGCTACCATCATTACACCGGAGGCAAATAAATGAATCTCGCTCCACTTGGCAACATCCATTATACCGGAGGCAAATGATGAATCTCGTTCCCCTTGGCAACATCGTCGCGGCCCTGGTCTTTGCCTTTATCGGAATTGTCGTCTTCGTCGTCTCCTTCCTGGTGATGGATAAGCTCACGCCCTACCATCTCTGGAAAGAAATTGTGCAGGAGCACAACATGGCGCTGGCCATCCTCGTGGGCGCCATGTCCATCGGCATCTGCATTATCATTGCAGCGGCCATTCATTAGCGTATGGGCATCCTGCTGTTCATCTCCGTGCTGCTGGTGGCGGCCTGCGGGCTCATCTACGAGCTTGTCGCCGGGACGCTTGCGAGCTACCTCGTGGGCGACAGCGTCTTTCAATTCTCGACGATCATCGGCACATATCTTTTCGCCATGGGCGTCGGAAGCGCGCTCTCTCGCTACATTCATCGCGGACTCGTCTATCGGTTTGTCTGGATTGAGTTGCTGCTTGGCGTGATCGGAGGGTTTTCCTCGGCCTTGCTGATGCTAGCCTTCGCCTTTACTCAGGGTTTCGAATTGATTCTTTACGCCCTGGTCGTCGTGATGGGCGTTCTCGTTGGCCTGGAAATTCCTTTGCTTATGCGAATCGTCAAGGACCGCTATCACTTCCGCGACGTCATCGCACACGTTCTGACCTTCGATTATCTCGGCGCGCTCGGAGCCTCTCTTCTGTTTCCTATCTTGCTTGTGCCGCGCCTCGGCCTGGTTCGCTCGGCCATGCTTTTTGGCCTGATTAACGCAGGCGTCGCCCTCTGGAGCACCTTTCTTTTCTCCAGCCAACTTACGCGCACTCGCAGCTTGCGCATTGCTTGCATTGTCGTTCTGTGCGGATTGGGCGCCGGCATGGCTCGCGCCAGGAACATTACTGCGACCGCAGAAGACAACATCTACGCCGATGAAATCATCTTCGCGCGCGAAACCCGCTATCAGCATCTTGTTCTCACGCGCTTTAAGGACGACCTTCGCCTTTTTCTCAACAGCCATCTGCAATTCAGCTCCCGCGACGAATACCGCTACCATGAAGCCCTCGTTCATCCAGGCTTGGCTGCCGTTCCAGCTCCACGCCGCGTTTTAATTCTCGGCGGCGGCGATGGACTGGCCGTCCGTGAAATCCTGAAGTATCCGCAAGTCGAAAGTATAACGCTGGTCGATCTCGATCCGGAGATGACCAAGCTCTTCTCCTCACACCCCATGCTGACCAGCCTCAACGGCAAGTCTCTGCTCTCGCCTCGCGTGCACGTCGTCAACGCCGACGCCTTTCCCTGGGTCGATTCGAACACAGAAAGTTTTGATTTCATCGTCATCGACTTTCCCGATCCGACGAACTACTCGCTTGGTAAGCTCTACACCGTCGCGTTTTACCGCGCGGTATCCCGCCATCTGAGCGCGCAGGGGTTTATGGTGGTGCAGAGTACTTCGCCGATGTTTGCCCGCGATTCTTTCTGGTGCATCGCGCAAACGCTCAAGCAAGCGGGCCTGCGCACGTTTCCCTACCACGTCTACGTTCCCTCGTTCGGCGAATGGGGTTTTGTTCTCGCAGGCATGCACGATTACGTTCCTCCTGCCGCCTTTCCCGCAGGTCTGAGATTTGTCACCACCGCAGGCTTGCCCGCGCTTTTCCAGTTTCCCCCGGATATGTCGCCTCTCTCGATGCCCCCGAACGAGCTAAATAGCCAGGTCCTCGTCCGCACGTACGAAAACGATTGGAAGGACATCAGTCATTGAAGCTTGGCCGCCGTAAGTTTCTCGGTGCCGGAAGCGCTGCGCTCGTCGGCCTCTCCCTCAAAAGTGAAAAAAGGATCGAAGGCTCGTTTGTCAACGATTCCTTTCAAGCGGGCCATCTTCTGCGCGATCGCGCATCTTTTCCGCTCGCAAAGCGCGTTGAGAAATTTCCCGTCGTTATCGTCGGTGGCGGAATTGCCGGGCTCAGTGCAGCATGGCGGCTTCGCAAGCGCGGCTTCAACGATTTCGTTCTTCTTGAGATGAATTCTCAACCGGGCGGCAACGCGCGCTGGGGCGAAAACGAATTCACTGCCTATCCCTGGGCGGCTCATTACGTTCCCGTACCCGGCCCTAAGGCCATCTACGTTCGCGAACTCTTCGAGGATCTCGGCGTACTGAAGGACGGCCAGTGGGAAGAGCTCTGTCTCGCATTTTCGCCGCAGGAACGGCTCTTTCTTTACGGACGGTGGCAGGAAGGCATCGAACCCAACGTCGGCCTCACAGCGAAAGACCGCGAGCAATTCCAGCGCCTGGAAAATCTATTCGCTGAATTTCGCAAGCGTGGCTCGTTCACCATCCCCCTCGAGCTTGGCCGCTCATCAGTAGACGGAGCCCTGGACCGCATTTCCTTCGCCGACTGGCTTCGTCAGAACGGTTTCGACTCCAAGCTTCTGCTTTGGTACATGAATTACGCTTGCCGGGACGACTACGGCGCGCTCGCCAGCGACACTTCCGCGTGGGCCGGCATCCACTATTTTTCTTCGCGCGAAGCCGAAGAGAAAGGCCCGCTCACCTGGCCTGAAGGCAACGGCTGGATCACCCGCCGGCTTCTCGAACGCGTTGGGCAGAACATTCGAACCAGCCAAATGGTTCATCGAGTTACGCCAACCCGGCGTGGTGTCAGTGTCTTCGCCGACGATACAGAATACCAGACCGAATTTCTCATTTTCGCCGCGCCAACTTTCCTCGCTCCCTATCTTTTCGAAAATTTCCCGCGCCTCCATGATTTCGTCTACTCCCCTTGGCTCACCGCAAATCTCAGTCTTGATCGCTATCCCGATTCGCGTGGCGCAGAGCCGTCCTGGGACACGGTCTTTCTCGATTCGCCAACCCTTGGCTATGTGGACGCCATGCACCAAAGCTTGCGCACGCACATTGACCGCACCGTCTGGACGTTTTACTGGGCGCTTGCTGAAGGCTCACCCGCGCAAAACCGTCAATTGCTGCTCGATAAAGATTGGTCGTACTGGAAAGAAGCCATCCTGCGCGATCTGGAGCGCGTCCACCGCGACATTCGCCAGTGCGTTTCGCGCATCGACATCATGCGCATGGGCCATGCCATGGTTCGTCCCGCAGTGGGTTCGATTTTTTCCGAAGAGCGGCGCCATGTGGCGCGCTTCCATGACCGCATCTTTTTCGCCAATTCCGACCTCAGCGGTATCTCCATCTTCGAAGAAGCCCAATACCACGGCGTGGAATCCGCGGAGAAGGTGTTCGCGAAGCTCAGCGGGCGGTCCTCAATCAGCGGAGGTTTTGTCGAACGCTCTTAAGAATTTCATCGGAGAGTTGTAGATCCTTCACGGCGCGAGCCAGTACTACGCCACCGATCATCGCCGCTGCCTGAAAAATGGCTTGTTTCCGGTCTCCTCCCTGAGCGGTGAGAATCGCCTCAAGTCCCTGTTCGAACGCGGCTTTCAGTTCAGGGGTCGAGCGAGCCACCTCCTGTGCCAGCGCGGCCATGGTGCAGCCGTCGCCCGGATTATCCCGGTGCCGCCGGCTCAGATACCGGTCAGCAAACGATCCTTTGCCCTTCTCGCTGGAACTACGCTGCATGCGCCCTAGAGAAACCTTTTGGCCGTAGGCAACGGCAGCCGCCTGCAGTTCTTGCTTCGAGCTGAAATGCGCGTAGAAGGCCCCATGGGTCAGGCCGGCGGCCTTCATCACTTCATCCACGCTCACGTTCTCAAACCCCCGCTCACGGAACAGGCGGGACGCCTCCTTCACAATCCGTTCATGTTTTGCGGCGGTCTCTTCGGCGGGGTAGCGCATAACTTTTTTCTGTAACCTCCATCTAGGATGAGCATCATATCACATGTATGACGGTCGTCCTATTTGATGCTCGCCATACAAGAAGGAGACATCATGAAGCTCACAGGCAAGAAGGTACTCATTACCGGAGGTAACAGCGGCATCGGCTTGGCCACGGCCCGTCTATTCATTGCGGAGGGCGCGCAAGTCGCTATTACCGGGCGCGACCAGAAGACATTAGACGAGGCGGTTGCAGAACTCGGACCCAACGCGCGCGGTTATCGCGCTGACGTCACCATTGCGGAAGATCGCAAGCGGCTCTTCGCAGCCCTGGCCAAGGATTTTGGGAAACTCGACGTTGTCTTTGCCAACGCCGGCATCTCCGGGCGTACGCCTACCGGCTCGACCGACGAGGGCGTTTTTGAGAACGTGATCCACACCAACCTTAATGGCGCTTTCTTTACCGTAAATTCAGCTGCGCCCCTGCTGAACGACGGCGGGAGCATCATCCTTAATGGATCAGTGCACAATTATCTAGGTCAACCCGGTCTGGCCGCATACGCAGCCGCGAAGGGCGCCCTCGTCTCGATGGCACGATCCATCGCCGCAGACCTTGCACCACGCAACATTCGCGTGAATGTTGTCGCACCGGGCGCGACCAAGACTCCTATTTGGAATCGCGGGCCGCGCGCCTCTA
>Ga0126378_10000891_pt1 | contig 22007 bp, 32 predicted proteins | sample PanSoiMetPlot_23_FD_92587 | JGI IMG/M metagenome (GOLD analysis project Ga0126378, IMG submission 92587) | Tropical forest soil microbial communities from Panama - MetaG Plot_23 | ecosystem: Environmental > Terrestrial > Soil > Tropical forest > Bulk soil | place: Panama | collected 2016-02-17
CAGCGCCGGCCCGTGCCGCTGGACGTTGAGGAAGTAGATCGCCGGCGGCTGGCCCCAGCGGCGCCCCGTGAGCAGCTCGGCCTCGCACGCCGCGAGGATCGCGGCCTGTAGCCCGGTCACGGCGCCTCCAACTGGCGCGCCAGGCGGCTGCCTTCCATCGGCTCGCCGCCGCCCCAGCTAGCGCGGGTGCGGTACATGCCGACGATCAGGTCGCCGGCGCTGTCGATCGCCGCCCACGGGTAGATGCGGGCGATTGCCGCCGCCTCGGCCGGGCTGTAGTCGCGTTCGCGGTCCTCGTACGGGTCGCCGCTGGTGTGCCACGCCTTCATATGCCGCGCCGGGTTTCACAGTCGGTGATGGCATCGCCGTCGCAGATCCAGACCATGCCGTCGCCGGCCGCCTCGATCGCCATCGTGTCCATCGGCCGCTCGGCGCCGCATAGGTAGCAAACGGCCGTCAACGGCTGGCCGGCCGGCCGGTCGAACGGCTGGCCGCAGTGCGCGCACAGCCCGTCGTCCTGCCGGTCGTGCTCGAAGGCGTTGCCGCAACTGGCGCAGCGCCGCAGCCCGAGCGGGTCTTGGACGCTCATGGCGTGACCTCGCGCGGCACGGGGTCGGCCTCGTTGTCGGCCTCGATCTTGGCGCGCAGCCCGGCCGCGCTGTCGTCCGTGAGCGTGCCCTTGCCGTCGCGGCGCTGCCCCACGTAGCGCCGGCCGCCGCCGTGGACGCTGATCGCATACCAGTCGCCCCAGTTGAACACCAGGTCGGCTAGCTCCTCGTCGCGCGCGAGCGGGCCTTCGGGCGCCGGCTGGTCGGGGGTGTGGTCGTCGGCCCATGCCTGGAGCGCGTGGACCATCAGGCCGTGCGGCGTCATGCCGCGCGCTGCCGCCTCCTCCTCATACCACTGGCGCAGGCCGCCCAGCTTGAGCGAGGTCGGCCTGTCGGTGCGCGGCCGAAGCGGGCGCACGTTGTCGTCGGTCATGGTTAGACCCTTCCTTCTCGGGGTGCCGCGCCTTGCGGCGGCGCGGCGGGTAATACCTATGGCAGCCTAGCCGGTAACAGCGCGGTATTACCAGCAAACGGCGCAGCGCGCGGCCTTGGCGGCGGCTGGCCTGGCGGCGCTGCGGCCTGGCCTGGCACGGCGCCGGCGGCGGCGCGCCAACTAGCTGGCTGGACGACAGCCGGCCAATGGGGCGGCGCGCCGCCGCCGTTGTGTCACCCCGAGAAGGTGATTGGGGCCAAGCCTACCGGCCGGCGCTGACATTAGCGGGGCGCCGCAATCCCAATTCTGGCTAAGTTCTGGCTCAGGTCGGCCGCGCGGCGGAATCCGCCCGCGCCAGCCGCAGCGACACGGGCGAACGCGAGGCGCCGCGTGTGATCGCCTGCGGCCGGGGTCGCGGCCCGCAGCGTGGCGCTGCGCCCCGCGCGGCCTACAGCGGGCCGATGACCTGGACCTGGCTCTGCCCGTACACGTAGCCGGCGCCGGGATTGCGGTCGTCGGTGCCGAGGCTGTAGAGGTCGGCCAGGCCGGCAGCGTCGGCCATCGCGCTCTTGAGCGTCTGCGCGTCGGCGTCGGTCAGGCCGGTTGCCTCCGAGATCTCGGCGTTCGACAGGCCGGCCGCCCATGCGTGCAGCTCGCGCGCCTCGCTGAGCCCGTCGCGGATGGTCCTGAGCTTGCCCTGGATGATGGACAGGCATTGCGCCTGCGGTAGCCCAGTTGCGAACATGCATACCTCCTAGTTGGCTGGCAGGGCGCCGAGGATGAGCCCGAGGCCGGCCGCGATCACGCCGCCGCCGAGCAGCTCGTCATCGGGGGCCTGATTCCGGATCAGCACGACCGCGCCGAGCGCTATCGCGGCGCAGCCGAGCAGGAGCACGAGGAGGCGCGGCCTCATCATGTGACCCCCGCCGTCCACGCGGCCGACCAGGTTTGCGGCCCGACCAGGCCGTCAACGCCGAGGCCCTTCTCGGCCTGGAACTGGCGGCAGACGTTCTCGCTTGCCGGGCCGTACATGCCGTCAGCCGAGATCGACCATCCGCGGGTCGCCATCTGGCCTTGCCACGTGCGGACGTGCGTCTGGTCGGCGCCGCCGTAGTAGCCGCTGTGACAGCGCGGGTCGGCGTCGGGCTGGCCCAGCCAGTGGTCGGACGGGTACGGCCAGGCCGGCGCCTTGCCGCCGCTGGCCGGCGGCACCGTGCCGCTACTTGGCGGCGGCGCGGTCGCCGCGCCGCCCATGCGGCGGATCAGCTCGTCCATGGGGAAGCGGCCGAGGCCGCAGTCCACGTGCCCGCCGCCGCCTGCGCCGAGGTTCGCGTGCTGGCAGCATCCGACGCCGCCGCCCTGGGCGCTGCCGCTGCTCAGCTCAACGAGCGGGATGCCGTACCAGTCCGCGAACGTGGCGCCGATCGCGGCGGCGTTGTCAAGCATCACGCTCTTTTGGTTGAGCCACGTGTCGCGGCTCCAGCCGTTGGCTGCGCCCTCGGGCGTGCAGAAGGCGACCGACAGCCCTTGAGGGTTGTAATTGGCTTGGCTCCACGCCTTCATGTCGCTATCCACGAAGCGGTGGACCACGCCGGCCTCCATGTCCACCGCCGCGTGGTAGCTGACCTGCGCGGCCGGGTTGCCCAGCCAGTTGGCCAAGCTCTGGCCGGTCGTGCTGCCCTCGGTCGTGTGGAAGGTCAGCTTGGTTGGCGTCACGCCGCCGCGCCCGGAGTAGTTCGGGCAGTCGTACCACCGCTCGGTGTAGCTAGCCATCGCCGCGCTCCTGCCGGAAGTGCTCAAGCCAGGCGCCGTCATGCTCGCGGGTCGCCTGGTCGATGTCGTCGGGCTCGGGCGCCGGTTCGGCCAGCGCGAACCCGACTTCCTCGCGTGCCGCGCGGTCGCTGCGGAAGCGCCCCGCGTCGCGGATCTCTCGAAATGACATGGCTGGTCCCCTCCTACGGGAAAACGGTGCCGTGTAGCGGATAGCGGCTGTCGATGCGGATAGTCGTGCCTGCGACCGCAGCGCCGAAGCAGTCAAGCTGTCCGCCCGGCCGCACGAGAATGTCGTGGGCGGTCGCGGTGTACGGGCTGGAGACCGCGACCTCCCACCCGAACAGGTCTTCATACCGCGCTGGCCGGTAGAGGCTGTTGAGCACCGCGATCGTGTTAGCCGGGCCGGTCACCCCGGACGGCACGGTAATGCTGCCGTGGATGTGCACGAAGTCATCGGCCGTGTACATCATTTCGAGCCCCTGGCCGGCGACGTTCGCCCATGAGCCGCTGAGCGTGATCGCATGCCAGCTCTCAGGCGCAGTCGGGGTGATCAGGCTGGCGGGCCGCACCTGCCCGTTCTGGAGCATGAATATCGGCGGGTTGGAGCCCTGCTGAAAGCGCAGCGCGTTGGGAAAGGTCGCATCGCCCAGATACGGGCTCACGGTCCACAGCGCGCCGACCGCGCCGATATTGAGCCCGTTCGGCCAGTTCGCGGCGCTGGCAGCGACCGGGGTCATGGTGAACGCCGAGGCCAGGTTGGCGCCGGTCGGGACCGTGAGCGTGGCCAGCCGTATCCCGATGCGGCCGGTCTCGGCTGACTGCGGGATCACGACGAGCGCGAACGTCCCGGCCGTGGGCGACACGTCGCACCACAGGCTGTCCGTGCGCGGCGCGCCTGCATCGCCGGCGTTGCCCGGAACGACCAGCGCCGAGGCGGTCCCGGCCACGCCTAGCGTCTGGTCGGCGCAGTTCACCACGGCCAGCCAGTTGGCGGCGACGTTGATATTCAGGCCGCTGCCGGCCGTGAGCACGACGGGGCTCACGACCCCGGCCGCGCGGCCGGCCATCATCGCCGTCAGCGCGCGCCTGTCGTCCGGGGCGTTATAGGAGCCGCTCTGGCCCCACTCCATCAGTCCGGTAGTCATGCCTTGCCCCTAAAAGGTTGGTCGGCGTCGTGGTGAGCGACTTTCGGAACATGAGCGCGATCTGCGCGCCCTGGCGGGCGAGCACGCTGGTCACTGTCGGGCGCGTCCTGGGCGCGGGCAGCGTGACGGCGACGGTCCACTTCGCGGTGCCGGCGGCGGCGTCCGCGTCGATCTGGGTGACCCGCCCCGTGGCCGTGTAGCCGGCCGGCAGCATTGGCGACGTGATGTTGACCGTGCAGTCGTCGCCTACGCCGTAGCTGCCCAGCGGCGGCGCCGCCAGCGTGGCCGTAGCGGTCAGCGCGAGGACCGGCTGCGCGTACTGCGCGGCGGCGGCGTTGGCCTTCTCGGTCAGCGTGGACGCGAGCACTACGCCCGGCCAGTCGTCGGCCGCGTCCAGCCTCGGGAGGTCGGCCTGCGGCACGTCCTTGACCATCACTGGCTTGACCGCCGTCGTCGGCGCGTTGTCGGCCACGTCGCCGGTCGCTATCGTGTGGGTCCGCATCGCGTCGGCGTCCCACTGCGCCTCGTAGGCCACGCCTGCGCCGGGGATGGTTATGCCGAGGCCCGTCGTGCTGGCGCCGACCCGCGGATAGGCGATGCGCAGCGTGCAAGCGGGCGCGCCAGCCGCCAGCGCGTACTCGCTGCGGAACTCCGGGCCGCTGATGACCCCGGCCAGCTCTTGCAGCAAGGCGGCGCGCGAGCCGGCCTGTAGGTAGGTGTACGCGCGGTCGCGGGTGAGGCCGCCGCCGGCCTGCGTCACCAGCGCCACGCCGACATCGCCAACCGGCGCCGCCAGGTCGGCCGCGATGCTGGTCTGCTCGACGGCGGTGTAGGTGTGCCCGCCCACCACGTCGTACAGCCGGCGGTTCAGATAGCCGGGCAGCTCCGTCAGCGTGTACGTGACGCCGACGCCGCCGTTGTCCGTGACCCCGGTCGGGCAGCCGCACCAGACCGGCGCGCCGGCGTAGAACGCCCAGAGCCGCCAGGCCCAGAGCCGCAGCACCCGGTCGGCGCCGATCGCGGGAATGGTCGAGCCGTCGAAGGGCAGCGTGACCTGGCCGGCGCCGAAGCCGTTGAGGACCCAGTTGCAACTGAATGCGGTGGGGCTGACCGGCCCGAGCGGCGCGGCGCCCACCGTGGTGTCGGCCCAGAACGTCCAGGCGCCCGGCAGCGGCGCCGCGACCGGGAAGGCGATGGTATCCAGCGGCGCGGCGGTCATGTCCATGCCGCCTGCCACTGGAGCTGCACCGTGCCGCTGCCGCTGCCGATCAGCGACCACTGCTCGCCACCGGGGTTGACCGACAGCGGCGCGCTGCCCGGCTGTATGTAGCTGGCGCGGCTGGCGCCTCCGGGCGCGGCGGCCGCCAGCCGGTCGCACTGGATGTAGAGCTGCTCGCCAGGCGCCAGCGCGGCGGTGAAGATCGTGTTAGTGCCGTCGGTCAAGCGCAGGCCCGCATTGAGGGGGCCGGTGTAGAGCGCCACGACCGGCGCGTACGTGTTGCCGGCGTTCGCCAGCCACGCGGTGCTCGCCAGCGTCCCGGCCGGGTAGGTCCGCGGGTACGTGCGCAGGTAGCCCCACCCTCCGGTCGCGCCGGTATTCGACAGCGTGACCGTCTGCGCGGTCGTGTCGTACAGCCTCGGGTCCGCCGCCGTGAGGATGACCTGCCAGCGGAGCGCCAGCGGCGACAGGTAGGTCACCTTGAACGCATCGCTGTCGCCGCGCACGCTGGCCGTCAGCGTGCGGCCGGCCGCGTCCCCGATCGTCAGCGCGGCCGGGCTGCGCGCCGCCGCCTTGCCGGCGAGCTGGTCGCGCACTGGCGGCAGGTCGCCAGCGCGGCCGGCGACGATGGCGCCCTGGAGGGTTACCAGCCGCGCCTCCAGCGTCTTGACACCGTAGGCCGCGCCGTCGCTCAGCGCGCGGTTCACGTCGTTGCCGTTGAGCGGCGGGCTGTCCAGCCAGCCGGCCACGTCCTCGATCACCCACGTCAGGCCGCTGCCAGCGTCGTAGCCGGCGTTGAGCGCCAGGCCGTCCCACGTCACCGGAATCATGCCTGCCCCCCTGCTGCGGCCCAGTGCAGGTGCGCGTTCACGGCGGCGGCTATGGCGGTCTCCGACTGGCTCTCTCGCGGGTACACGTTGATGACCGTGGCGCCGCCGCCGAGGCGGGGCGCGCGGCCGGTAAGCGGCGAGACCAGCTCGGGGCCGCGCTCCGCGAACGAGTACGGGGACCCCGACCGGAGGCCGAGGCCGACGACGGGCTCAGCCACGACGCCGCCGCCGGCGTAGCCGTGGCCGTGCCCGAGCACGTTGGCGATATTGGCGCCATAACGGGCGATTGCGTAGCTGACCGCCGCGTAGATATTCGCTAGCGGGTCCCATATCCCACGGCTGCGGAAAGGCCCGGCGTAAGCATTAAAGGTCGGGTCTATTACCTGCATCAGCCCTTTCGACGGAATTCCCATCTTGGCGTTTATATCGGTGAGGTTTATGGCTTTAGGATTGCCGCCGCTCTCGGTCTGCATCTGGGCCATGAAGACGCTGAAAAGCGACGAGACGCCGAGCATGTCGGTCACGGCGTGCATGATGCCGGCCCACTGGCCGACGCCGCCGCCGCCGCCGCCGCCGAACAGTCCTTTGAAGAAGCCGCCGACCTTGCCGGCCACCGAGCCGAGCGCCGACAGTGCCTTGCCGGGCAGCGCCGTTATCGCGGCGAAGCCCTTGCCGATGAGCCCGGCCAGCGCGGCAGGCCAGCCGCCGAAGACCATCTTCACGATGCCGCCCGCGTCGGCCGCCAGCCCCTTGAACAGCCCGGCCGTCAGGTTGCCGCCCACGCCTTCCATGACCGTGCTCGGGCTGTGGATGCCGAAGAACCGCTTCACGGCGCCGACGATGGGCTGGACGATCACGCGGTTGACCCACGTGGCGATGTTGCGCATGGCGTTGGTGATGCCGCCGAGCAGGCCGCCGATCATGTCGCCGCCGAGCTTGGCCCAGCCGCGCACGGCTGCCACGCCCCACGCGGCGATCTGGCCCGGCAGCCGGGAGAACCAGCCGGCCAGGTTGGTCCAGGCGCGGCCCAGGGCGCCGCTCACGGTCGTGACCACGTTGTTCCACCAGCTCGCGACGGTGCGCTGCACCGACCCCGCGATGCCGCCGATGAAATTGCGGATATTCGTGAAAATGGCGACCACGGTGCGCCAAATGGCCTGCGCCGTGCTGGTGATGAAATTGCGTATCTGGGTCCAGTAGCGGATTATGAGCACGACCGCCAGGCCGATAGGCCCGGTCAGGAAGCCGACGATCAGCGGCCAATTCGCCTTGACCCACTTGAGCACGGCGTTAAAGATGCCGGGAATGATCACGGTGAAGAAGCGCAGGAACGGCCCGCTAAACCACCCGATCACGGCCATGGCTGCCGCCTTGACGCCGTTGAAGGCGGCTTCCACGATCACGCGGAACGTGCGCGATTTGGTCCACAGCAGGTAAAGGCCGACGCCGAGCGCGATCAGGCCGGCGATGATGAGGGCGATCGGGCCGAGGGTGATGACCATGTTGATCTGGAGCAGCTTCAGCACGGCGTTGACGACGGCTATGGCCTTGCTTGCCAGGTACAGGGTGCCGACGAAGCTGGCGATGGCGCCGGCCAGCGGCACGACCCACGCCTTATTGCGCGCCAGCCAGCCGCCGAAGGCGGTCAGCGCCGGGATGCCGGTGTTGGTCAGCCACGTGCCTACCGAGCTGAGCACTGGCAGCAGGGCGGTGCCTGCCGACTCGGCCAGCTCCTTGGTCGCGGTGTGGAGCCGGGTCATCGGCGTGGCCATGGCTGCGGCCTGGCCCCCGAACTCCTTGCCCAGCTCGCGCAGGATGAGCTTCTGGGCGCCGAGCGTGTTGCCGCTCTTGACCATGGCCTTGACCTGCTCGGTCTGCTGCGCGGTGAAGGTCACGCCGACGCGGCGCAGCGCGCCCATGCCCTTGACCGGATCGTTGAGCGCCTTGCCGAGCTGGATGGCTTGCTTGCGCATCGCCTCGCTGGTGACGTTGCCCCCGGTCATGGCGCTGGTCATGTCCAGCAGCACGGAGGACGCCTGGCTGAAGATCGCGTTGCCCTTGCCGGCCTCGTTGCGGATGTTGGTGAAGGTCAGCAGCATGTTCGCGCCGGATTTGATGGTCTCGTCGTCCACGCCGGTCTTCTTCATCAGCGCGTCGGCCAGGCCCTTGACCTGCTCGGCGGTCACGTGCGCGGCGCCGCCCGTGGAGCGGATGGCCTGCTCGGTCGCCTTATTGACCCGCTCGGCCTCCTCGGCGCCGCTGATCATGGAATCGAAAATCCGCTCGGCGCCGACGACGGCGATGGCCGAGCCGATCGTGCGCAGGAAGTTACTGCCCCAGCTCTTGCCGGCCGACTTGCCGGCCTTCTCCCCGGCCGTGGTCGCCTCGCGCTGTATCTGCACCGTCAGGTGCCGCGTGTCGGCGTAGACCGGGACCGTGAGGCTGGCGTAGCTGTAACTTGCCATGGACCACCTCCACGCCTGGAATGCCGGCCAGCGCGGCGATGGCGTCGGCCCACCCCGAACGCTGATCCGCGGGTGCGGCGCCGGCCGGGGCCTGGCGGCGGCGCGGCGGCGGCCGGCGGACCGGCTGCGGCCTGGCGGCGCTGGAGCCGTAGGCGCGCGCCGTGACCCACGTCAGGGCAGCCACGTGGTCGATCAGGCCGGCGAGCAGCTCGGCCTCCGTGCTCCACTGCTCGCCAGGCCGGCGCGCGTGCGGCGGCAGCCGCTCCAGCAGCACCCAGACGCGGCGCGTGCTTACCTTCGGGTCGAGCGTGTCGATCCCGTATGCGGCCAGCATCGCGGCCTCTACGTCCGGGTCGAACCTGCTAGCGCAGGCGCCGATGAGTTTGGGAGGCTGCCCACGCCTGCGGCCTCGCCCACGGCCTCGAACAGCGTGGCCAGGTTGCCGAGGGTCATGCCGCTGTCGCACAGCTCCTCGTATCCGGCGCCGCCGAGCAGCTCCGACATAGCGGCGTTGAGGTCCCCGGCCGCCAGGTTGCGGACAACCTTCATCGGCCATGCGCCCTGCGGCGGCAGGCTGTAGGTCTTGCCCTGCCACGTGAACGCGAACGGTACGGCGGTGGCCTCGTCGGCTGCCGCCGCTGCGGCGGCGGCGTCCAGGTCGAAGGGAACCTTGCCGTTCGCGCTGGCCCGGCTCACGGGCCACCGAGCAGGACTTTGGCCATCGAGCCCGCCGTGTCCAGCGCCGTGAGGGTCACTTCGAGCGGCACGGCCTCGCCGCGCTTGATCTGCATGTCGCCCGCGTCGGTCAGGTTGGCGCGCGGGAAGATGACGCGCATCGTGTGATTGATGTCGGCCGCGTCGATGCCCACCGCGTAAATGTGCTGAGGCTTGTCGCTGCGCACGTCCAGCGTGAAGGCGTTGCCGCCCGTGACGGTCGGCACGTCCGCGTCGAAGTAGAGCGCGAGCGTCTGGTCGTTGAGCTGCCAGAGCGTGAACTTCATGGTGACCAGGCGCTTCGTGACCGCAGTCAGCAAGGGCACGATGCTCTGCCACGGCACGATCTCGTTCGTGTCGGTGGAAACGCCGATGGTCGCCCCGTCGTTGCTGGCGTAGCCGAGGATCGTCCAGGCGGCCGGCCAGGCGACGGTCGTGTCGGCCGGGCCAGCGGTCCCGGCCGGCGCCAGGTAGAGGCCAGGCCCTTTGTTCTGGCCGTTCAGGACTTGCGTCGGGTCCAGCGCGTAGGGCGGGCCGTAGGCCAGCGGCTCGACGGTCGGCTGGTCGGCGGTGGCGGTGGGACTCATGCGGTACTCCTTGCAGATGCCGCCTTGCGGCGGTGGGGACTGGCCGGCTCGCCGGCCGTTGTGATGGCGCCTGGCGGCGCTAGGGGATGCACGCGGAACTCGTAGCGCGTGACGTAGCGGGGCAGGCCGTCGTCATCCGGCAGCCACAGCGGCCCCTCGACGGGCTGGACGTAGACCACGGCGCCGTCCGGCCAGGGCGTCTCGGCCAGCGCGTAGATGACCTGCCGCGCCTGCTCGGCCAGCGCCCGCGCGGCGTCCTTCCGCTTGGCGCGGGCGTCAACCTGGATGAAGTGCGTGTAGACCCATCCGGGGAAGACCTGCTCGGCGGCGTAGGCGAAGGAGGTTATGCCTGGCGACAGGCCGCGTATGTTGCTCCAGACCCACGCTTCGAGGTCGGGCTGCACGATGACGGGCGGCGTGGTCATCAGCGCCTCGCGTGCGCCAGCGCGCGGCCCATCGGCGCGCGCGCGGCCATGTTGCGGGTGCCGTACTCGACGTACTTGGCGTACTCCACGTCGGTGGTGACCAGGTAGACGGCTGGCGCTACGCCGCGCGCCACGCGGTAGGACGCGGCCAGGCGCCCGGTCAGGCGCGGCGCGTCGGCGCTGGCGTCCTGCGCGATGCGCTCGGTTATCTCGCGGATGTCCGGGTCCACGGCCTTGCGTGGCGCGTGGCGGTCGATGACGCGGAACCTGGCGCCGGCCATCACGGCACCGGCCAGGTGCTCACGGCGCTGGCGGCTGCCGCCCAGCAGCCCAGCGCGCCGCCGATCGGGTCGGCCACGAGGCGGACCTGCGCCAGCGCGTAGACCGTGCCGCGCACGAGCGCGGTCATGCCGGCCACCGGGTTCGCGTCGGGCGGCAGGTACAGCGTCCCGGTGTGGATGGACGCCGGGTCGAACGGCCCGTGGCCGCCGCGCTCGCTGGCTCGCGGGTCCGTGGCGCCTGCCGCGAGCTGGAGGTTGCCGGTCCCGGTCCAGGCCGGCGGCGCCGCGCCTGGCAGCGCCCAGCCGTGCGCGTCGGCGTCCGCGGGTGCGGCCGGCGCCGGGTACAGCTCCACCGTGTCGGGGGCCAGCAGCAGGCTAGCCATACGGCCACCAGCCCCACGGGTAGGCGCCGGCCAGCGCGCGGTCGCGGGGGCCGGTCATCTCGACGCTGACGAGCTGGTCGGCCAGGAAGGCGCGGTGCCAGGCCGCGCGCTGCATGGCCAGCCCGAACTCGCCTTGCGGCGCGGCCGGGCTGTAGCTGACGGACTGCGCGCCGGTTGACACGCTGGCCACGGCCGGCGTCGGCGCCAGCGTGGCCGCGTACGCCTCCCACTGCAAGGCGGCGCACAGATGCGGGCTGTCGGCCCAGAAGGCGTCGGCTATGGCCTGCGCCTGGTCGTACGGCAGCCCGCCCGCCGTCGGCGGGTTCAGCGGCGGCGCCCACGCCTGCCAGCCGGCGCCGCCGGCCTCCGGGGGCTGGCCTGGCGGCGCGAGCTGGAGCGCTTGCAGCAGGTAGGACACGTTGCTGCCGGGCGCGGTGAACGCGCTGCCGCTGGCGGCGACCTCGACGGGGACCTTGATCCACGTCCCGTTGTCGGTAACGGCGCCGGTCACCGTCCATTGCTGGTAGTTCTGGCTATTGTTGGCGCCCTGCTCGATGATCGCGGTGCCGGGCGCGATCGTGAGCAGCCCGGCGTGGCGGTCGTAGCCGTCCTTGTCCGTGGAGGCTATGGCCACCAGCGCCGGGGCTGCCCAGTTGTCCGCGCGGTACTTGCCGGCGCCGGGCGCCAGGTTGGGATCGCCCGCCTGGGTGTCCCAGTAGCCCGATGCGAGCAGTACGGCGGCGAACGGCTCTACCGTCACCGGCTGGCGCCCGCCTTGGCGCTGCGCTGCGGCGCCTCTTCCTCGGCCGGCGGCTCCTCGCCCTCCATCAGCGTCGGCGCGGTGCCGGATGCGGCGCCGAGCGCGGACTTGGCGAAGGCCACGGCGCCGCCCGGCTGGTCGGGGGTCACCGGGTTCACGATGACGCACCCGAATCTTGCCCACACCTTCATAGGCGTCACGTTGTCCTGAAAACCGGACACAACTACGACACCGGCAGCGTCAGCGATCACGCCTGCGGGATTGATTTCGTATCTGATGTCCTGACGTACGCCGATGACCAGGTACTTCCAGTTCCCCGCGATGTAGGTCGCCGGCGCGGCGCCGGTCGAGTAGTGCCACGGGATGTAACTGATCGGCAGGCCGTACAGCGTCGGCTGCGCGTAGTCCCCGAATTGCTGGACGCCGAGCAGCGGCTCGCCCGAGCCGGTAGCGCGCACGCCGCGCAGCAGGGAGCGGCTGACCAGCGACGTGCAGTGGCCGGTCACGTCGAGATACCGGCCCTCGACATTGCCCATGGTCTTGTTGATCGTGTCCACGGCATCGACGCCGGCGTTGACGGCGACAGCGCGGCCGAGGACGCCGGTCGTGGGGAACGACGCGGGCGGCGTGATGCCGAAAATGACCGCATCGTCCAGCGCGCGGGCGATGGCCTGCGCGAGCAGCGGCCGACAGTACGCCCAGAGGTTGATGCTGTTGTCCTCGACCATCGCGTCGGGGATGCCGATCACGGCGGCGACTTCCTCGGCGGTCAGCGTGGCCGGCTGGAGCCCAATGTCGGTGTATGGCTTGCGGCCAGTGGCCGAGGTCACCCAGCTCGCGGTCGGGAACGTCTTGGGAACGGGCATCTGGGTCGTCTTGCTGCCCATCGGGAGGCGGGTGCCAAGCGTGAGCGCGGCTGAGGCGCGCACCGCCTCTTGGAGAATCGTGGTGGAGTACTCAACGGGGATGACCCCGGAGAAATCGCCTAGTGCCATGGCGGCGGTAGCCTTCCGGACGCGGTGACAGAGCGCCGCGTGCCCCGCTACCGGCCGCAGTGGGCATCGCGCCACGCCTGCGGCCAGCCCTGGCCTCGCGCCTAGGTACGCGGGCGGCCGGATTCGGCTACCGGCTGCCGAGGCATCGCGCCATCGGCATCACCGGCATGCTATCGCCGGATGACGCTGCCGAGCCAGTCCTGCTCAGGCGCCGGCTCGCGGACCCCGGCCGGCACCCGGCCGGGCGGCGCCGGCTGCTGCGCCGGCGCCAGCTTGTCGGCCAGCGCGTTGATGGCGCGCCGGTTCGGCTCCCCGTCCTTGACGAGCCTGGACAGGTCCACGTACTCGATCGCCGCCTCGGGGTCGGTTAGCCGGCCGGTCAGCAGGTGCCGCAGCTCGGCGCCGGCGAGCGCCCGCGCGGCCTCCTCGCGCGCCTCGGCGCGGCCCTGGTCGCGCGCCTCGGCCAGCCGCCTGTCCTCGTCGCTCATGTGGGCCTGGCGTAGCTGCGCCAGCTCGCGCTCCAGGCCCTTGACGCGGGCGCGCTCCTCGGCCAGCGCTTGCTCGGCTGCCGTCGGCGCGCCGGCGCCGTTCTGGCCGGCGCCTGGCGGCTGGCCTGGCGGCTGCGGCTGCGGCTGCGGCTGCGGCGCCGGCGGCTGCGGCTGGCCTGACTCTGGCGCCTGCGGCGCAGCGGGTGTGGTCATGGCTGCTCCTTCACGGGGTTAGCGGCTCGGGCGGCGCTTGCGCCTTGGACTTGCCGCTGGCCGGCGCCGGGACCGGCTGCGGCGCCAGTTGCGGCCCCGACTCCTCGGCCACGCGCATCCGGCGCCATTCATCGACCTGGCCGGGCGTGGCGCCGTACTGCCGCCACAGCTCCTCGATGGGCACGCCCAAAGTCCGCATCTTGACCAGCGCGTCAACGAGCTGCGCCACGCTGCGCGTCTGGAAGTCCTTCCACAGCACCTCGGCGCTGCGGTCGCGCGCGGCCGGGTGGCCGATCACGGCCAGCGCCGTGCGCATCACTTCCTCCCAGCCCTCGCCTATGTGCAGGGCGCGGCGGCTGATCTTGGCGACCAGGCCGGCCTCGCTCGCCTTGATCGCGTCGGCCGACAGGTTGGCGATGGGCTGGAAGTACCATGCGGGCGTCTGGGTGATCGCGGCCATCGTCAGCACGTCCTGGTCCACAGCGGCCAGGTAGCCGCCCAGCGCCGACTCGGGGATGGCGCCGAACCGCGCGGCCGGGTTCTCGCTGACCAGCAGCCGGTTCGCGCCCACGTTGTACGGCGGCAGGTACGACACGACCTCCTGCGTCACGCCGTCGGCGCCGGTCACGGTCCCGGTCTGCCGCTGCATCTTCACGCCCGTGGCCCATACCTGCCTGTTCGCGCCGTAATCGACCGCGACCTGCCGGTTGAACAGCGTGGTGTGGATGCGGTCCTGTATCGGCAGCGCCGGCGTCAGCTCCGACCGTGGCGGCCCCCAGGTGCGCGGCTGCGGCACGATCTCGACCAGGCCGACGACGCCGGCCGGGTTCGGCTGGACTAGCGGGGTGCCGCTGCCGGGCTGCCAGATGGCAATCGTGCTGTCCGTGAACAGCACGTCGGTGACGCCTTCCGCGGGCTCGGCTACCAGCCCCCACGGCCACGGGTAGTCCTGCGGGTCGATGCCCGCGAAGCGCTTATAGCCGGCGATGCGGTGCCTGCGGTTCCCCGGCTCGTACAGCACGCACGCCTCGAACGGGGACTCGGCGGTGATCTCCACGCCGGTAGGGTTGTCGCCATCCTCGTCGGGCTGGACCAGCGCGAAGCTCTGGCCGGTAACGAGCGCGTCGGTCTGCACCAGCTCGCCGTCGGCGTCCATGCCGCTGGCCTGCCATACCTGCCACGCCAGCTCGCTGGCAGCGGCGTCCGCGAACCGGAAGCCGACGATCTGCAAGCGCTCGGCCACGGCGTTGACGATCAGCTCGCACCAGTCGGCGCCGGCCTCGTGCAAGAACTTGGCGAAGGTCTGCCGGTCGGCCGTGTCCAGCAAGGCGATGATCTCGCTCTCGCCGTCATAGTAGAGCTGGTAACGGCGGGCGCGCATCGCCTGCGCGTCGAGCTTGGCCGAGGCGGCGCTGCGCAGCGCTTGAAGGCTCGACGCCGGCGGCGCCTCATCGATGATCGTCACGGCCCGGCCTCCCGTGGCCTTGCCGCTGCGCTGCCCCCGGCCCAGCGTAAACCTAGAAGCCGGCCGCCGCGTAGTCGTCCTCGCCCGGCGCGTGCCGCAGCGCCCGGTCCAGGGCCATGATCGCGGCCACGATGCTGTCGATCTTGTCCGCCGAGCGTTGCTTGTCCGGCTTCACGTTCCCGGCCGGGTCGGTGCGCGTGACGAGGTTGGATGCCTGCCAGCGCATGAGCGGGTCGCCGCCGTGGCGGTACAGGCCGGCGGCGACCAGCCGCAGGAACTCCTTCGTCGGCCCCGACATGCTGGCGTAGCCCTGGCCCATCTGGATGAGCGGGAACCCCTCGTCCAGCAGGTCCAGCGACAATTGGGTGGCGCCCCAGCGGTCGAACGCGATCTCGCGCAGGTCGTAGGCTTCGGCGTCCGCGCGGAGGTCGCGCTTGATGGCCTCGTAGTCGATGACGTTGCCCTCGGTCACGGTCAGCAGGCCCGCCGCCGCCCACGCGCTGGCGGCGCCGCCAGTGCGCCGGTCAAGCTGCGGCAGCATCGCCGCAGGCGCGTACGCGCGGCACAGCACGAAGTGCCCGCCGTGGCCGTCGGGGAAGTCCAGCGCGTAGCTGGCCAGGTCGATGGTGCTGGCCAGGTCCAGGCCCGCATAGCACTCGGCGCCGGCCAGGCGCGGCAGCGGCGCCGCGCCGGCGTCCCACCGCGCCAGGTCCAGCGCGCGGCCGGCCTGCTGCTGCTGCTGATTGAGGCGGAACTGCCGGAACGCGCGCTCGGCCGCCGGGTTCGCCTGCGCCTTGGCGCACTCATCGCGCAGGATGCGCGGGTCGAGGTAGTCGCCCAGGGCGGGGTTCGCGAGCGCCCACGTGGCCTCATCGGTCCAGTCGGCCTCGGGCGGCGCCGCGTGCAGCACGACCAGCCTGGCGCGGTCCAGCTCCGGGTTCTCCAGCACCCGCTCGGACCAGGCGCGCTCCTGCGCGGCGAAGCCGCCCGGCAGGTTGTCGGCCGTGGTCATCAGGATCATGAGCGGCTGGGCGCGCGCGCCGAAGCCGGTGCGGAGCGCGTCGTACAGATCACGTGACGGCTGCGCCAACAGCTCATCGATGTAGGCGCCGTGCGGGTTCGGGCCGAGCGCGCCCATCGCATCGCCGGCCGTGACGGCGAAGAAGGAGGCCGTGCGGTCGTCGGTGATCCGCCCGGCGCCGCGCAGCACGTGAAGGCGGCGGCTGAGCACCGGGGACAGATCGACCATCCGCGCGGCGGCGCTGTAGGCGAGGCTCGCCTGGTCCTTGTCCAAGGCCAGGCCGTAGATCTCGGCTGCCTCCTCCCCGTCGGCCACCAGCAGGTACAGCACGACGCCGGCGCACAGCTCCGTCTTGCCGTTCTTCCGCCCGGTGCTCAGGTACAACTCGCGGTAGCGGCGCACGTAGCGGCGCCAGTGGTAGTCATACTCGACGGTGCCGAACAGCGGCACGATGACCTCATCGCGCTCCCAGTCCGCGGGTACGAAGGCGCGGCGGCTGTAGTCGCCTTTCGTGTGGACCAGCAGCTCGGTGAAGAACGCCATCGCGTGCGCGGCGCGCGGGGCGCATAGATGCTCGCCGCGCCGCCAGCACGTCACCCCGTCCAGCACGCGCCCGCACGGCGGGAACCTGCGGCGGTCGGACATGACGCTCCCGTAATCCTGGCCGCTGCGCGTGCCCCCGTGCGCACGATAGACCGCCGCCGCGCCTAGGAGGAACCACCCAGCCCCGACGCGGCGACGGCACGGATAGATGTGCCCGCCGCGCAGGTTGTCAAACTTGTTCGAATTATTCGATTAATCTCGGCAGATGCGGCATGACCACGGCCGAACATGCGTTTTACTAGTAGTTAGTTAGTTGCAACGCCGGCCGCCAGGCCGGCCCCCGAGGAGGAACCACCATGGAGACCTGCGGCTACGTGCACCCGGCCAAGGGGCCGTGCGTTGCGCCGGCCTGGCACGTGACGAACCACTACTACGCCGCGCCGCCCGTGGCCGGCAGCAGGCAGGCCGACCACCTGGCGCTGTACGCCGCGCTCCACGCGGCCGGCCACCGGGTCGGCCAGTGGCAGCACGACCCGGACGCGCTGGCCAGCTACGCCGAGGCCGTCGGCTTCGACATGTACGCCGTGATCGAGGCTTACCTGTTCGCGCACGGCTGGCACGCTGCCGCCGAGGAGTTCGGGGAGCCGTACGTGCGGGCCGCATTGCTGCCGGCCGACTAGCCAAGGCGAAACCTGCGCAGCCGCGCAGGTACGGCAGGAGTTGAGCGGCCTGCCGCTGATGAGACCAGCTCGGTTCTAAGGAGGAACCACCATGCCACGCAAGCCCACCACCCCGCCTGCCGGCAACGCGCCCGCGACCGAGGCCAAGGACACGACCATCCCCGTGCGCGTGAACTGCATCGTGCGCATCGACCCCGCGAAGTGGGTCATGCCGGAGCAGCCGCAGCTCGACCCCGACAAGCTCGTGGCCGCGCTCGTGGCCGCAGGCATGCCGGAGGAGCTGGCCAAGGAGCAGGCGGCGGCGCTGGCCAAGCCGCAGGCCAGCGGCCCGGCCGCTGTGCGCACCGCCGTGCGCGAGTACGTGTTCGGCGCGATCCGGGTGCTGGAGAAGCTGACCGCCGCCGGCGCCGAGATCATCGACCGGGACCGCGAGCCGGCCAAGGCCGAGGCCGCGCCTGCCGCCGACGCCGCGCCTGCCGCCGGCGAAGGCGACAAGTGACCCAGCTAGCCGCCGCTGTGGCCCCCGCACGCCGTGCGGGGGCCTTGGCGCTCCCGGCATGCGTGGCCATCGCCAGCGAGGCGCGTGGCCTGCCCTTTGACTGCCCGAACGGCCACGGCCCGGCCAGGCTTCGGCCGTGGACCATGGACTACCGCAGGCCGACCGGCTGGACCGTGACGCTTGCCTGCGGCTGCGCGCTGGACGACCTGGCCAGCGTGACCAACATCCCGAGGAGGAACCCAACATGAACAGCAGAATGGCCGAGGCGCCCAACGGGCGCAGGTACGCGGCGGAGATCGTGCTGGACGACGGGATCAGGGTCAGCGTGACCGCGATCCGGTTCACTGACGACCCGGCCGCGCCGAGCCCCGTCACCGAGGCGTATTACCGCATAGCCGACCGCGAGGGCCGGCAGGCAAGGGCGGTCGCGATCGACGGCCGGCTCTATCTGGTCGAGGAGCCGCTGCCCGGTAGCTGGGGCGACGGCATCCGTGCCGCGCTGAGGAGGTCATGGCTATGAGCACCTGGCTGATCCGGCTCAACGGCATGCCGCTGATGGAGATCACGGCGCCCTACCACCTGTCCCCGACCGCGCTGGCGCGCGACGTGCTGCTGCGCGGCGCGACCGACAGCCCCGAGGTGACCTGGCGGTGGCTGCCATAGGCGAAACGCGCGGCCTGGCCGCGCGTACGGCGGACCTGAGCGAGCCGCCGCTGATGAGCCAAGCTCGTTTCCCCGAGGAGGAAACCATGTCCACTACCACCCCCACCCCCGAGCCGCAGCAGCCGCGCAAGTCCTGGCCGCGCCGCCACAAGATCCTGACCGGCCTTGCCAGCCTGGTCGTGATCGGCGCCGTCGCCAGCATCGCCAGCGGCAGCGGCGGCGGCGGCGCGCCTGCCAGCACGGCCACGCCGCCGGCGGCGGCGACCGCGCCGGCGACCGTGCCAGCCGTGCCGATGCCGGCGCAGACGCCGGCCGAGGAACCGGCCACGACCGCGCCGCCTGCGCCGGCAGCGCCGGCCATGACCACCAGCCAGCAGCAGGCCGTCGAGTCCGCGCAGAGCTACCTCGACATGGGCGGCTTCAGCAAGGCCAAGCTGATCGAGCAGCTCACCGCCAAGGCCGGCGAGGGGTTCCCGAGGGCCGACGCCGAGTTCGCGGTCAGCTACCTGCATCCCGACTGGAACGCGCAGGCCGTTGAGGCTGCCAAGAGCTACCTCGACATGGGCGGCTTCAGCCGCGCCAGCCTGTTGGAGCAGCTCACGTCCAGCGCCGGCGAGGGATTCACCCAAGCGCAGGCCGAGTACGCCGTGAACAAGGTCGGCCTGTAGACCGCCGCCGCCGGCCGGGACGCGAACAGGGGCCGCTCCCGGCCGGCGGCGGCAAGCGCAGCGCCAGCCGTGCGGGGTGCGGCTGGCGCTGCGGCGTTCCCCGGCAAGGCGGAAGGCCCCACCTGGTGAGCATGGGGCCTTCCTACTGCCGAGACTTGGGGCGGAATGCGCGCTTGGGTCACGCACCCCGCCGGCTTCAGTTTGGCTAACGCATAGGCCCCACCCCCCTCGGTCGCGGGTAACAGCGCGGCGCCGCCCGCCGTTCTTACACCGATGAACCGCTTCCTGCGCCTGCTCAACCGCTACCTGCTCCCCGTGCTCGCCTGCCTGGCTACCGGCCTCGCCGCCGCCGCGCTGACTGTCGCGCTGAGGGGCTACCCGATGCACCCGCACCAGTATGGCCACTGGCAGCAGCAGCACCAAGAGTTGTGCGCGCTGCTCGGCGCGATCATGGACGACAACGACTCCAGCGCCGGGCTGTTCGGCCGCGTGGCGGCGCTGTACGCCGAGGACCGCTGCGACTACCGTGGCCCGTGACGGGACCTGCGGCCTGGACTCGGCGGGTAAGTTCCGCAGGCGCGGGCCTTGGCGGGTAGGGGCTCAGCCGGCCGCCTGGCCGTTGCCGGCGGCCGGCGCCGCCACTTCAGGAAACGCGACCTCGATCGAGCCGCACGCCCTGGCGGCGCGGCTGGCGCTGCCCTTGCAGAAGACCAGGACATCCTCGTGGATGCGGCCCAGCGTGCGCCTGCCCTTGAACTGCCTTGATGCCGTGCTGGCCAGCGACCACACCGGGGTCACGTGCACCGCCCCGGAGCAGTAGCCAAGGCCAGCCGCCTCCATGGCCCGGATCGTCGCGCCGCGCAGGTCGCGCAGGCACCCGCTCTTGCCGTCGCGGCTGTCGCCGGTCACGATCACCGCGAAGCGGTCAGGCCGCAGCGCGCGGCCGGCGCCCGCCATGATCGCGAAGTACGCCTCATCGAAGCCGCCCGCGGACATGCCTGACAGGTCGTCGGGGTGGTCGGTGTAGACCTCCGTGTCGTAATACGGCGGGCACGTGAACACCAGGTCCGCGCACCCCTCGGGCAGCGCCGGCGCCCACACGGCGCTGTCGCCGGTATCCCACCGCGCCGAGCCCGCCGCCTCCGCGCGCGGCAGGATCGCGGCGGCCTGCTCCACGTTCGCCGCTACCTGCCGCGCCGCCAGGTCGTTCCCGTGGTAGGCGCGGCCGAGGAGCGCGGCCACGATGCCGCGCACGGACCCGCCGGCGAACGGGTCGATCACGACGCCCTGGGCGGGCGAGAACCAGCGGTAAGCCAGCTCGCACAGCACGGGGTCGAACACGGACACGTCGGGTATCGCGCCGTCCTCGGTGATCTCCTCCTTGGTCAGCTTCCGGCCGAGCAGCTCCTTCTGTAGCTTCCGCGTCCCGTGCGTCTGCGCATCGCCGCGCCGCCAGCCGCCGGCGTAGGCCGCGCGGCCCTCGCCGCCGAAGCGGCCAAGCTCGCTGCGGATGCCGAGCGCCAGCCAGGCGCGGCGCCGCTCCAGCCACCAGCCGCGCCGGCCGTCCAGCACGTCGAACGGCGCGACGAGGAACTGGTCGGCAAGGCTAGGCCCGGCGCCCTGCTTCTGCGTCAGCGCCGTGACGATCCGCATGAACGCCGCGTCGGTGAACCCCGAACCCGCGAGGCCGCGCGCGCCGGCGTTCATCTCCTTCAGCAGCTCCACCAGCGCGGGCTCGTCCCAGTGCGCCAAGCGGCCGGTCTGATTGTCGGCCAGTAGCACGCGCAGCGCGCGGTCGTCGTCGCAGTCGAGCACGAACGCGGGCAGCTCGGCCAGGCCGCTGGCGCGCGCCGCCTGCCAGCGGTGCGAGCCGATGAGGATGTTGCCGGTGGACTTCTGGACCACGATGGCGCCGAAGAAGTCGTTGGCCTCGATGCTGGCCGTGATCGCGGCCACGTCCCCGATGTTCGGGTTCCGCGGGTGCGGCTGCACCTGGTCCGTGCGGACGGTCGTGAAGCGCTGCGCGGCGACCTGCGCGGCCATCAGCGGCTCACCCGCCCGGCCGCGTACGACAGCAAGGCGACGAGCAGCACCCAGAGGTTGGGCAGCCAGGCGCCGTTAAGCGCGCCGGCGAACAGGTAGCCGGCGACCATGACCACGGGCAGCATCACCGCCACCAGCCGTCCTTGCCCTTGACCCAGCCCTGCCGCTTGAGCCGCCAGCGGTCGCGCAGGAACCACAGCACCCAGCTCCGCGCCCGCCAGGCCGCGCGCTGCCACCAGTGCTCCCAGCCCGGCAGCCACTTCGGCGGCTCGTGCGCGGTCACGACAGCAGCCGTTCCGCCGGCAAGGCGTGCGCGCCGATATCGATGCGCAGCGGCGACCGCGCCGACGGCGTGAACCCGAACTCGCGCGCCCACATGCGCATCTCGTAGCTGGCGTCACGCGCCTGCGCCACGGCCGGGTTCCGGCGCACCTTCCCGTCGCGGTCCACGAGCAGCGGCCCGGCCTCGGCCACGAGCTTGGCGCCGGTAATCAGCCGCGCCACGGCCTCGCAGTACGCGGCCAGGCCCATGGCGTCGATCCGCTTGACCGTGCCCATCGCCGCCAGGTCCGGGGCGATCCGGTCCCACTCCTCAGCGGCCAGCGGCGACAGCCACGCCGGTTTCAGCGGCGGCAGGTCACGCGGCCTCGGCTCGGCGTCGTTGATGCGGCTCCTGCGGTCGCCATGCAGCACGCGCAGCGCCGTCGGCTTCGGCGCCGGGCCGGTCCTACCCACCGCCGACCTCCTCCTCGCGCAGCGGCCAGCCAAGGCCGGGCGCGCACTTGTGGCGCTTGCGCCAGCCGCGCACGTACGCGCTCGCCGCGCGCTGGCACGGGCCGCACACCGGCTCCTTGAGGCGGCGGTGCCGCTGCGCCCCTCCGTCGGTGCCGCACGGCGGCGGCGGCTGCGGCATCACGCCACCCCCCTCGGCGCCGTAAATCTTCCTGCCGCGCCCGCCCGCCCGGCGCGCCCGCCCGCCGCCGTAAATCTTCCTGCGCCGCCCGCCCGGCCCGCCGCAAATCTTCCCGCCAGGCGCGATGCACGTGCGCCGCCCGACGGGCGCAGCGCGATGACCTGCGAGGATGCGCCGCGCGGAGGCGCCTGGGCGGGCGGCGCGGGAAGATCTGCCGGCAATCCGGCCGAACCTGGCAGCACATGCGCGGCGG
>Ga0126378_10000892_pt1 | contig 22005 bp, 15 predicted proteins | sample PanSoiMetPlot_23_FD_92587 | JGI IMG/M metagenome (GOLD analysis project Ga0126378, IMG submission 92587) | Tropical forest soil microbial communities from Panama - MetaG Plot_23 | ecosystem: Environmental > Terrestrial > Soil > Tropical forest > Bulk soil | place: Panama | collected 2016-02-17
GGGTGTAGAGGGACAGCAAGTCTTCCCGATGGATCCAGCTCATGTACTGCTGGCCGGAGCCGAGCCGACCGCCGATCCCCAGCCTGAACGGCCGGAGCATCTTCTTGAGCGCGATGCCGTCGGGATGGAGAACGATCCCGTTCCGCAGGTGAACGACGCGGATGCCCGCATCGCGCGCGGGAGATGCGGCCTGTTCCCAAGCGCGGCACACGCGAGCCAAAAAGTCGTCTCCCGGGGAACTGTCTTCGGTCAACTCCTCGCTTCCGCGTGCTCCGTAAAAGCCGATCGCGGAGGCGCAGACGAGAGTCTTTACCGACTTCGCCCGGACGGAAGCGCGCGCAATCGCTTCCGTGCCCTTCTGGCGGCTCTGAAGAATCCGTTCCTTCTGCTCGGAGCTCCACGGCTTCGCGATGGACTCGCCCGCGAGGTGGATCACCGCGTCCACCCCGTCCAGTAGTCCATCACTGGGCGCCTGCATGGCGTCGAAGAAGCCATTGCCGACGTTCGGCGCGCGGCCGGCCGACTCCGGATGGCGGGTCAGCACGAGAATCTGGTGACCGGCGCCGGCCAAGCGATCGACGAGCGGTCGGCCGATGAAACCCGTTCCTCCGGTGACGGCGATCTTCATAGGCTCTCCCAAATCGAACAGCGTATGCAGGAGAGAGAAAACCGCGGGAGGGCGTTCGCCGCAAGCCCTCGCCGCGGCGTCGGTAACCAACACTCCCAGGCCAGAGCCCGGAGCCTAATGGACCAAGCTGCCCGGCGCTCGCCTGTTGGGCGTGCGACACCTCGATCATCGCCGACCAGGGCGCCTGTGCTCGCATCCCGGAGCGCCTCCGCCTTCCCAGCCATTTCCTCCGCTGGGCAGGCCCGAGCGCCTCCGCAGCTCACTTTTCCTGGAGGGACCGAGCTTGGTGACCTGTGTGTGATCGAGTTCCTTGCCGACGGGAGTGCATCGGGCGTTATCATCAAGGACGGCTGGAATCCCGACTGGCACTGAGTCGCGGCGAGTCTGCAAGCGAATTCGCACGTAGCGGGGTGGCGCGTCTTTCCGGATCACTGAGACGACCGCGAACGATGATGTCTACAATTCGCTAACAGAGACTTTTAAATCAGTCCGGAGCTCGCCTACCGAAAGCTGAAGAGTCGTATCTCCCGGAACCAATCCCGTCAGGGCCATTCCAGAATTTGTAGCGAAGTCCTCGGGATGCATTCCAGCAGCCTCAACACGAACGACGCGTGGAGATTGGGTAACTCCAAGCGGAAGAGCACCGCAGACTTGGGTTCCAAGGTGCCGCAATGTTACACCGAGATGGATCCGCTGATTGACTTTCATATGCACTTCGGACACCGCACCCGGATCGGGCGGCCAAACAAACAAGTGCTCAACCCTCAAGCTATCGGGCTGTGTGACAGACAAAATAACGGATGAGAAATCTTCGCCGTTGCCCCGGATTTTCACACCGCCATCGCCCGGCTGCATAGCCTGTAAAGCAACCAGGTGCGGACCGCTCCACGGTCTCACTTTCCATGTGCCCTGATTCAGCGAATGGACTTCTTGTAACACGGGCGCGCAGAATGCATTCTCCACATAATAGCTGCATCCTGGCGTGCCCCTATCGCATTCGGGGCGCTTCCACTGAAGCGTTAACCAAGCGACCGCGCCCGGCGCCCATGTCGCATCGAGCATCTGGCCCGCGCAGCCCACCCCATCAAAGTCGTTTTCCAGTCGATCAGATATCCGAACGCTCACGCTTGTCGGGACTGGGTTCTTTATTCCCTCGCCAGCTCCGCAGCCAAACCAGCCAAACAAACCCGTCAACAAGAGAATTCGCCGGCTCACGGCTTCTCCCCGTCCTGACGCTGTTCATTCGAGCTCATACCTCTAGGATGAGCTTTGGTCAACGCGCGTGCGGCTCTTGTAAATCGAAATGAATCTATCGTGGGTTCCTCGAAAACTCAGCCGGTGGGTTTACCCTCGTACAGAAAGGCGCACTCTTCGAGGCGAGCTCCGGCGGCATCTGCAACGGCAAATTTCGCGGGCTTGCCCTTTTTTGGATCGGACCACATCGATGCCGATCCGTAGTCTCCGCGCTTGTTCAGGGCGTAGTACTTGATCCCAAAATTCGGCCTGCCCTGATTGTCGAGAAGGCGCTTGTCTCGCGTCAGCGCCACGATTCGCCGCAACGCCTCGAGGCACGCATCGCGCGGGGCCTTTCCCTGGCGCATCATCTCCACGATCAGATGGGCGCCCGCCACCATGATGTTCGCCTCGCCGCGGCCGGTGGAGCCCGCGCTCCCCACGGCGTTGTCGGTGAAACAGCCCGCTCCGATGATCGGCGAGTCGCCCACGCGCCCCGGCATCTTGAAGAACAGACCGCTGGTGGAGGTGCAGCCGGCGATTTGCCCCTTCGCATCCACCGCGGAGACGTGCACCGTTCCGTGACTTCGCGGGTCGCGGAACATGTCCGAGCCATACTCGCGGATGAAGTCGCGCACGTCCGGATCGAGCTTGTCCGGCGACGGTTCGAGCCATTTGTCGATCGGCGAAAGGTTCTGCTTCCAGTACAGCCATACTTTGCGCGCCTTGTCGGTGAGCAGATTCTCGTGACCAAAACCGTTTACATCCGCGAAGCGCCGCGCGCCTGGACCGACGAGCAGAACGTGATCCGTCGTCTCCATCACGAGCTTCGCAACCCTGGAGGGATTCTTCACGCCCTCCAGCGCGGCAACGGCGCCGGCGCGCGCGGTCGGCCCGTGCATCACGCAGGCATCGAGCTGCACCAGGCCGTCCTCGTTGGGCACGCCCCCGTACCCGACGGTCATGTCGTTCGGATCGTCCTCGACGATGTTCACGCCGGCGATCGCGGCGTCGAGGGGATCGGCGCCGGCGCGCATGGCTTCGACCGCGCGCGCCACCGCCCGCAAGCCATTGGCGCTGGAGATCGCCACGGGTGCGGAAGGAGCGGTCTTCGATGCGACGTTCGATTTTTCGGCTGCCTCAGCCGCGCTGCGAGCTGCAGCAACGGCTACGGCGGATGCGAGGAGGTTGCGGCGAGAGATAGGCTGAAGTCGCATGGCCGCGGTTCTAGCAGGCCTCCGAGCAGGAGCGAACAAGCGTTTGGACGGTCATGTCGTCGGCACGCTGGCCATCAGCTTTTCGGCTTCGCTCTCTATCCGCAGCTCGAAGCTGCGCGGATCATAAAAGGTCAGCAAGACTTCGCCGACTTTGAGCACGTCCCCGTGCCGGAGCGGCATTTGTTTTCCGTGCGCCAGCGTTCTTCCCGAGATTGCCACATGCTGAGTGGGGCTTTTCAGCTCGGCGCTCCAATCGCCGGAAGCGTGTCGAATCACTAGCAGGTGCTCCCGAGAAACGGTGGCGTCGTTGATTACGATGTCGTTCTGAGACGCGCGGCCGAGCCTCAACACCTGTTCGGCGGAGGTGGTCGCCAATTCGAAGCAGAGCACATCGCCGGTAGGGAGGCAGTCCTGAAGGTCCTCGGCGGGAGGTTGGGTATGGGCGACGTTCTGCTCGCCGTCCCCCGAGATGCTCCAGGCGCCGGCTTCCCAGACCAACCAGGCGTGCGGATAGCGCTTCCGGAACTCTTTCTTGAGCGAGAGGTGCTGGCGGACGAGCACCGAGAGTAGAACCGAGCGCACCATGTTCGCGCATCTCTTAACTCTGAGAACCTGCCCCGTTCAACTCCGGAGCGGCGCAGCCTAGGCTGCGAAACATTTGCTCGCGAGCGATTCTGAGCGAGTTTGCTGACCCGGGTCTCGCTGACCCCAGTGCGGGAACCCTCGGTTAACCGGCAATCAGCGCGGGTCTTTCCCCTCTGGCTCGATCAGCGCCTCTATCTTGGACACCGCATCATCCAGAACGGCGCGCAGTTTTTTCAGCGTCGAAGGTGTCAGCCGACCGCGTCGCATCCCTCGCCGGAACATCTTGAACATTCGCCCGGCGTGCCTGATCAGGTCGCCCAGCTCGTCGGCGTAGTCCTCCCAGTTGCCCGCGCCGGAACGCTCGTAGAAATCCTTGACTTCGTCGCGGTGCGCATCCAGGTCGGCCTTGCCCTGCGGCGTGATGGCGTAGACCTTGCGCCCGTCCTGCTCCTCGACGCGAGCGTGGCGCAGCTCCTCCAGCAACTGGAGCGTGGGATAGATAACCCCGGGGCTCGGCCGGTACGTTCCGCCGCTGCGCTCCCCGATCGCCTGCATGATTTCATACCCATGTCGAGGCTGCTGCTCGATGGCGTCGAGGACGAGGTAGCGGACTTCGCCGCGCTCTGCCCTCGGCGGCGGGCCTCCGAACATCTCCCACCAATCCGCTCTACCGCCCGGTCCGTGCCGACCAAAGGGTCCTCGCCCCATGAAGAACCGCTCTTCCCACATCCCATGTCGTCCGTGCATCGTTCGTCTCCATTGCAAGGCATCCAAGTCCTCGCCGATGTCGACACATCTTAACGATGTGTCTTTGAGATATATCTTTAGATAGCTCGCGACAGGTCTACAGTCAACCCTCTCGCTAAAGCGGCGAACCAGCTCACCCTGGCGGTACTTAGGGAGGCGCCGACAAGCTAGATGAAGAACTTGCCGTAGAAGGCGCTGTTCTCATCGGCTCGCATCCAACTGTCGGCGACAGCGCCGCCCGCATATTTCGCGTCCTTGGTGTAACCGACCTTGCGATTCACGAGGGGAGCCAGTGGCTGGTACCAAACGCCGGATGGCATCTTGCAACACTCGTCGTTCGGCATCCCTTCTACCGCGAGCCTCGCGATCTCACCCGCGCTCACGACGTAGCTCTTGCCGAGATGCTGGAATGCAATCGGAGCGCGACGAACGGAGATGACTTTGCCAAGCGAGGTGCCATAGCTTTCCTTCAGCGCGTCCACCATTGCGGATGCCTGAGCATCGCTCGCACCCGAGTCGATGATGAGTTCCGACCGATGCGGTGCCTTGTCGGCCAGATTGGCCTCGGAGCTGACCACCGCGACGGCGCGTACCCCTTGCAGCGGCGTACCCCTCCACTCACCGCTTTGAACGTTCCACGCCATCATCGCGTCGCGCCCGGTGGTAACCACCTCTCCGTTGAAGTGACATGGACCGGCGAAGACGCTGGCCGTGCGGACCTCAACATAGTCGCCGCTCAAGGTCGGCTTCCCCGAACTCTCTGCCCAGGCTACACACGGCAAAACGAACAACCCCGCCAGCAGAATCTTTTTCATCGCGCTCTCCCTTCGACCGACGAAGATTATCACTCCGAATCGGCCAATGCAGATCTGTAACAACCTCGCCCCGCGACGCAGCGCTCCGGATGGACTTTCCCGCCGTCCGGGCCGATTACCTGCTGCGTGACGTAGCACCAGCAATGGTCCGAATCGTCGATGTAGTGGGAGGCTTCGGTGGGCAAACTGTTAAGCATGAAAAACTTCTTCGATCGCAGCTCGCCGCAGAAGGGCGAGAGGATCGGGCTTGCGCGCGGTGCGGCGGCTGTGCTTGACGGCGGCGGTTTGGTCGGCATCGAGGCCTCCTGTTCTAGCCCTGCTTGGCGCCGCCCGCCTTGGCAAGCGCCCGGCGAACCAACGTCTGGGTGAGAGGGATTTTGTAGGCGTTCTTCGAGAGCGGGGACGCGCCCCGAAGCGCCAGGCGAGCGGCTTCCGTTGCAACGCTTGCGTCTAGGCGCTTGCCTGCCAGGAACTCCTCGGCCCTGGGCACGCGCCACGGTACCGGCGCCACCCCGCCCAGCACCAGACGCGCCTGCCGCACCGTGCCCGACGGATCCATCTCCAGCGCAGCGGCCACGGCGGACAACGCAAAGTCCAGCGAGTCGCGCTCCTTGAACTTGAGATAGGTCGAGCGCGCTGCGAACGGCGAAGCCGGGACGTTGATCTCGGTGATGATCTCCGCGGGCTCAAGGACATTCTCGCGCGTCGGCTCCTCCGACGGCAGGATGAAGAATTTCTCGAGGAGGATGCTGCGCCCGCCCTTTGGCGATGCGGTGGACACACTCGCCCCGAGGGCCACCAGCATCGGCGCGAGATCCGAAGGATGGACGATGAAAGACGGACCGCCGCCCAGAATGGCGTTGTACTTATTCTCGCCGGACTCGGCGTAGCATTCGTCGCCGCCCTTGCGAAGGCAAACGACCTTCTCCAGGCGGAAGTACCAGCATCTGGGTCGCTGGCAGAGGTTGCCGGCGACTGTTCCGAGATTGCGAATCTGCGGCGTCGCGACCTCGCCTGCGGCTTCCGCCAATCCCGGGAACTGCTTTCGTACTTCGGGGTGCTCCTCGAGCTGCGCCAGAGTGACCAGCGGGCCGATGCTCACGCCCTTCGAATCGAGCTGGATTCGATCCAATCCCGGAATCGACTTCAAGTTCACCACGCGGCTCGGCCGAACCACGTAATCCTTCATCGAGGTGAGAAGATCCTGACCGCCTGCGATCGGCTGAGGCGCTTCGTCGCGATTGTCCACCGGCTTTTTGGTCTGAAGCTGCTTGACTGCGTCGGCCACCGACGTGGCGCTGACCCATTCGAACGCTTTCATGTCGTTTTCCCCTGCGGCTGAAGCGCCATCAGAATCTTGTCCGGCGTAATCGGCAGCTCGCGCATCCGAACACCGCAGGCGTTGAACACCGCATTGGCAACCGCGCCGACCGTCGGGATGACTGCGGGCTCGCCCACCCCGATGACGGCTTCGCGAGTATCGGCATCGTCGATGAGAACTGCGATTTCAGGGATCTCGAGCACGCCGGGCAGCTTGTAGTCCTCGAAGTTGGGATTGACCATCACGCCCAGCCGTTCATCCATGACGCGACCTTCCCAAAGGGCCATGCCGAGCGCTTGGATCACGCCGCCGTTGATTTGGCTCTCGATCGCCAATCGGTTCAACGGCAGTCCTATGTCTTGCACGTGAACGATCCTCAGGGGCCGCACGTGACCCGTCTCTACGTCGACTTCCACTTCTGCGAACGATGCGCCGTGCACGCCGTTGTCGGACAGCCCGGGTTTCCACTTGCCGAGCGCAGAAATTCCGGCCGCGGGAAGGGCAGCGCACGCCTGCTTCCAGCGCAACGTCTTTCCGCCCGCCTTCACCTCGCCACCTGCGAACGAGATCTCCTCGAGCTTCGCATTCAGAACCGGTGCCAGCTTCGCAGCCATTTCCACCCGAGCGTTCACTGCCGCGTCTTTCACGGCGGGGGAAAGCGAAGCAGCGGTTGTGGAACCGCCCGACCCGCTCGCCGCGCCGAGCTTGGAGTTGCCGATGTGCTCGCGAATATCGCCGATGGTGAGCCCAAACTCTTCAGCGACGATCGCCCGCATGTACGTTCGGGTGCCGGTCCCCAAGTCCTGCGTTCCGCAGGAGACGTTGACGGCGCCGTCGCGCGCGATCGCCACGGTCACTTCGCACTGCGGCCGGCCGCCTCCACCCCACGTTCCCACGCCACAGCCGATGCCGCGCTTCAGCGGACCGGCGCCCTCCCCGGGCACTTTCTGGCGGCGGTCCCAGCCGATCTCCTTCGCGCCGCGATCAAGTTGCCGGTGATAGACGGAATCCTTGAGATTCTTTTTGCGGAACTCCACCGGATCCATTCCAAGCTTGTAGGACAGCTCGTCCATCAAAGACTCGACGGCGAACGATGCCTGCGGGTGGCCCGGAGCGCGCATCGCGCGCGAGGAATCGACGTTGGTGTGAAGCGAGTAGACCTCTCGATAGGTGTTCGCGGCGCTGTAGATATACGGCTGGCCCGATTGGGAGCCGGCGCCGATTCCGCCGAGCCGATACTGCGTCGCTTGGAATGCGACCAGCGTTCCGTCCTTCTTCACACCTCCTTTGAGCTTTTGCCACGAGCCCGACCGATTGCCGGCGGTGACGAACTCGTCGTGCCGCGCAAGCATCATTTTCACCGGTGCCTTCGCTTCGCGCGACAAGTGGCAGGCCAGCTTCCCCTCGATCCCGATTCCAAACTTCGAGCCGAATCCGCCGCCCATGTTCTCCACGACGGAAGTGACGCGGCTCTCGTCCAAGCTCAGCGCTATTGCGCTGTCCTTAGGAATGCTGAACGTGCCTTGCGTGGAGGCGTAGATGGTCGCGGAATCGCGCCCGCGATAGTCGACGACGATGCCGTGCGTCTCAAGGCAAGCGTGGTGAATCGTCTGTGTCCGGTACTCAGCTTCGACGATCGAGTCGCACTGTTTGAACGCGGCCTGGACTTTGTCCAGCTCCCCCTTCTTTTCCTTTTCCTCGAGGTTGCCCTCGCCGAGCACTATCGGCGCACCCGACTTGATCGCCGCGTCGGCGCTTACCACATGGGGCAGCACTTCGTACTCGACCTGGATCGCGTGAATGGCGTCGTCCGCGATCTCAGGAGTAATCGCCGCCGCCGCGGCGACTGGTTCTCCCTCGTAGCGCAGTTCCTCACTCGACAGCGACAGCTGGACGGCCTGGGCGGTCGAGCTTCCGCCTCTTGACCCAGTGCCGCCTGCAGCGGTTCCGCCTCGTCGTTCCCGCTCTTTCAACTCCTGCGCTTTCATTTGCTCAACCGTCGTGACGGCGCGCACGCCGGGTATCCGCTTGGCAGCGGCGAGGTCGATCTTCTTCACTCGCGCGTGCGCGTGCGGGGAACGCAGGATTCGGCCGTACAGCATCCCCGGCAACCGGACGTCGTACGAGTAGATTGCTGCGCCGCTGACCTTTGCCGGTCCGTCGACCCGCGTCAGGCGGTGGTTGAGGATCGCATGCTTGTCGTTGGGTCCCCAGGTGGGCCCGCCGGTGTCATCGACCTCGATTTCAACCATCGTCTCGATTCCGTTGACGACGCGCGGAACCTTGATCTTCTTTTTCTTGGGAGCCGTGTCCGCCATAGCCTACGTCCCCTTCACCAAGTCGTGGATCGTTTGCATCGTGGCGTGCTGCGAACCCTTCGCCGCTGCCATCGCCGCTTCGAAAATCTTTGGATAGGTGCCGCACCGGCAGAAGTTGCCGTGACAGCCGCGCCGAATCTGATCCAGCGTTGAATTCGGATTCGCCTTCAAGTGCGACGAGACGGCCATCACGAATCCCGGCGTGCAAAAGCCGCACATCAGTGCATCCTTTTCAACAAATGCTTGTTGCACGGCGCTTAAGCGGTCCGCAGAGCCGAGGCCTTCAACGGTGGTGATTTTCCTGTTCGCCGCGGCGACGGCGAGGACCAGACAGGAGTAGACCGGTTTGCCCTCGAGCAACACGGTGCAGGCGCCGCAGGTCCCGTGATCGCACACCAGCTTTGGCCCGGTGACCGCCGGCTCGAGATGGTCGCGCATCGCGCTGAGCAACGTGGTGCGGGACTCGACCGTCGCCTGCCGCTTCTGGCCGTTGATGTCCAGCGGCACGCGTACCTTCGCCCCTGCCGGCGCCGCGGTTGGGCTGGCCGCGTCGGCTTCTGCGTTGCTGCGCAGGGCGAGCTTGTCGACCAGAGCGGCCCCGGCACCGACAGCGCCTACGCCTTTGAGAAAGCGCCGGCGGCTCGGGTTGGGCAAGCTCGGGTTTGACTTTCGGCGATCCTTATCGTCTGACATGACCCTCTCCGTTGGCGGTCTTGAGCGCTGAGAGACCGCCGACCTTACGCGTTTTCATTCCAATTTCAATCGTGTCGCACATCCAAGTATTCTCAAATCCCGTGCGGGTTAACGAAGTGCTCGCAGGCCGTTTTCGACTCGAAAGTGAAGAGGCGTCCGGCGGAATGGGACGCATCTATCGCGGGCAAGATCTACAGACTGGCGCGGCGGTGGCGGTGAAGGTTCTCCAGCTCAGCGCCGGCGTGGAGGCCGATCGATTCTCCCGCGAGGCTGCCCTGCTCGCGCAGGTCTGTCACCCCGGCATCGTGCGTTACCTGGCCCATGGCGCCGCGGACGACGGCCAGTACCTGGTGATGGAGTGGATCAACGGCGAAACCCTCAAAGACCGCCTGCTACGGCACGGGCTGACGATCGTGGAAAGCGTCCGGGTGGCCCGCCAGGCATCGGAAGCCTTGGCTGAAATGCACGCCCGCGGAATCATCCACCGCGATATCAAGCCCAGCAACCTGATGTTCGTCGACGGCGCAGTGGAGCACCTAAAAATCCTCGATTTTGGCATCGCGCGGCGGAGCGACGATTTGATCGGATTGACTCGGACCGGTTTTATGGTCGGCTCCCCGGGCTACATGGCGCCGGAGCAAGCGCGGGGAGATCGCTCCGCGCTGGATCACCGGGTGGACCTATTCGCCCTCGGTTGCGTGCTCTACGAATGCCTCACTGGCCGACCGCCCTTTTTTGGAGATCCGGTCGCGGTGCGCGCGAAGGTCTTGCTCTCCGACCCGCCCGCGGTCTGCGAACTCAACGCCGATGTCTCTCTCGAGCTGGGAGCACTGGTCAGGCAACTGCTTTCAAAGGATCAGGGAAGGCGACCGCTCGATGCGATGCAGCTCGCTCGCCAGCTGGCGGCGCTGGCAGAAGTCCCCGGGGTTCCTCGCAAGCAGCTCACAGGCGCAACGGACTCCGCCGTCACCGCCGCTCTTCGTCCGCCCCGGCGAGTCGCAGGGAGCGATCCGGCGCCTCGGGTGAAGCACAATTTTCTTCTTTGCGCCGGAGTCGACTCGACCGCCGCACAGAATCTGGCGCAGGGGCCGCTGCTCGCCAGCGCCGGGGCGCACGGCGGGCGGCTTGAGAGCGTGGAGGGAAAATGGTGCATGATCCTTTTCTCGGCCAGCGGAGATGCGAGCGCGCAAGCCGCGGAAGCGGCGCGCTGCGCGCTGGAGATTCGCGCGATCCTTCCTCCCCAGGCACCGCTGGCGCTGATCGCGGACCAGTCACCCGCTGGGCTCGACTCACTGATTGACCGGGCAATTAGCACGGTGACGACAGAGTCGCTGGCATCCCTGTTTTCCGCCGCGGTTCCATTCTCTACGCAAACAGACGGAATCCGACTTGACGAGGCAACTGCCGACCTGTTGCAGCCGACCTTTCGAGTGACCCGCGTTGCCGGCGGCGCGTATCTGCAGGGCGAAGACCTGGCGGGCCCGACTCAGAATTGATCTGCTACATCCGAAGGGGCCGCCGGCAGACGGCGAATGCTCGGGTGTGCTAAGTAAAACTCGTTGAGTTCAATAACAAAACTTGTAATTCAGGTCGTTTGCCTGCTGTTTTTGGCGGTGGGCCTGGGCCTGATCGCGTATTCGCGCCGGTCGGCTTCCCTGGATCAAAGTGCGCCGGCGGCGCCGGAGCCGCTCGAGGCCAGCGGGCAAACATCCGCAGTCAAGCACCTTCAGGAGTCTGGATTTCTCGGCGTGGTCGTTGCGACGCAATCGGTGGACCTGGCCCCGAAGCTGACCGGGCGCCTCGAGAGCGTGCACGTGCGAATGGGCCAGAGCGTCAATGCCAACGGCGTCATCGCGACGCTGGATACGGCGTCCATCCGACACGATCTCAGCATCGGCGAGGCGAAGCTCAAGGTGGCGCGCGCCGAGCAGGTCAAGGCGAAGACGGAGCTGGCCCAAGCCAAGGACGAGCTCGATACCTTGGCGCCCTTGCGCAGCTCCGGTCACATCTCTGCCAAGGAGCTGGCTTCCGCGCAGTACAAGCACGATGCCGCCGCCGCCGCCTATGAGGCTGCGCAGGCCCACGTGGCGGAGCTCGAAGCCAACGTCCAACAGCTCAAGCAGACGTTGGCGGACGCGCAGATCCGCGCACCTTTCGCGGGGGTGATTTCGGAGCGCTACGTGGATCCGGGCGCGATGGTGAGCCCCTTGATACCGGTGGTCCGTTTGGTGAGCGCGGACGATTTGAGGGTCCGATTCGCGGTCCCGGAGCAGTCCGCCGGTACGCTGGCGCTCGGCATGGCGGTCCAAGTGCAGGTGAGCACTGTCAACGTGCCGATCCGGGGAGTGGTGGAGAACATCGCGCCCGAGATCGATATTGCTTCGGGGCAAATCTACGCCGACGCGAAGCTCGAGGCCGAGGGTATTGCTGCACTGAAGAAACAAATCCCCTCGGGCACAGAGGCGCGCGTGACGATCATCGCTCCCGTACACACGGGGCAGCACTAGCGGACGGAGGTGAATGCTTGGCGGAGCCGGCGTCCGATTTGTTCCGCAAAGAAGCGCTCGATTATCACCAGGGCAGCACCGAGGCGCGCGGCAGCGTCCTGCAGATTTCGCCGGCCTGGCTTCGCTACGCCTACTGGGTGCTGGTCGCGGTGGCGATCGGCGGGGCGATTTTCTCGACCGTGGCCACGGTGAACGAGTACGCCAGCGGCCCGGCGGTGGTGCGCGTGCAGGGCCGCACCGATCTCACCGCCAAGGCTCCGGGGACGGTCGGAAGCGTGGACGTGGTCCCCGGCCAGCGCGTCTATCAGGGGATGGTGTTGGTGCGGATGTACACTGCGCAGGAAGCGGGTGAGCTGGAGCGTCTCACCAAGGAGTTCAACCTGCAGATGACGAAGAGCATGCGCGATCCATCGGACAAGTTGGCCCGCCAAACGCTGGCCACCCTGCGCACTCAGCGCGATCTAGCGGAAGAGCGGCTGGAGGAGCGGATCGTCCGCGCGCCGCACGCCGGAGTTGTGAGCGACCTTCGGATCCGGCCCGGAGAGGCCCTCAACATGGGCGAGACGATACTCTCTCTGTACGGCGAGCAAACGAAGTACACCTTGCTCGCGATGTTGCCGGGCCGCTATCGGCCAATGCTCAAGACGGGGATGCCGATCCGCCTGGAATTGGCCGGGTTCAAGTACGTCTACCAGAACTTCGCCATTGAAGGCGTGGGCAACGAGGTGATTGGCCCGGCTGAGCTCCGCCGCTTCCTCGGGCAGGAGCTGGCGGACACGGTGAGCGTGACGGAACCGGTGGTGGTGGTGACCGCCCGCCTGCCCAAGAGCACGTTCATCGCGGACGGCCGCACCTTCGGCTATTACGAAGGCATGCAGGGCAGCGCCGACGCGCGAGTTCGCGCGGAAAGCGTCTTGGTGACGCTGATCCCCGGCCTCAAGGCACTCTTCGACGATGGCGGATAACGAGTCCGACGGCGCCTCGAGCTTGTTCGCCCGATTTCCTGCGCTGCTGCAGCTCGGGAACAAGGGGCCCTCGCGCAGCATCACCTACGTTCCCCAGCTCACCCAGAGCGAGTGCGGGATGGCGTGCCTGGCGATGGTGCTCGCCTATTACGGCAAGCCGGTCCGGATCGAGGAGCTCCGCCAGCTGCACGCCACGGACCGAAGCGGGATGACTGCGCAAGACATCCTGAACATCGGCCGCCACTATGGCCTGCGCGGGCGCGGCGTGTCCCTCGACATCGACGAGCTGGAGCTGCTCGATCGGGGGTCGATCCTCCACTGGAACTTCGATCACTTCGTCGTCTTCGAGCGGCTAGAGAAGAAGGCGGTGCACATCGTCGACCCGGGCGCGGGCCGGCGCCGGGTGCCGATGGAGCAGTTCAGGCGTTCGTTCACCGGCGTCGCCCTGCTGCTGGAACCGAGCGATGAGTTCACGCCCTCCGCTGCGCTCGAAAAGCGGACCTGGTGGTACGTCCGGCAGCTGCTGGGTCACTTCGGCCTGTGGTCGCGAATCATCATCACCTCGCTGCTCTTGCAGCTCTTCTCGCTGGCGGTGCCGGTCCTCACTGGAGCGATCGTCGACCGCATCGTCCCCCGATCCGACTACCATTTGCTGCTCGTGGTGGGCGGCGGAATGCTGTCGCTGGTCGTCTTCCACTTCCTGTCCAATCTGATCCGCGCCCACCTCTTGCTGGACCTGCGCACCCGTTTCGACATCCGGATGACGTTGGGATTTGTCGATCATCTGCTCGAGCTTCCGTACGCGTTTTTCCAGCACCGCGCCGTCGGCGACCTGATGACCCGGCTGAACAGCACCACGGCGATCAGGCAGCTGCTCACCTCGGGCGCGCTGTCCGGTTTGGTCGACGGCGCCTTCGTCATTCTGTATTTGATCCTTCTTTTGCTGGCGAGCCCGCTGATGGGGCTGGTCGTCCTTGGGCTGGGCATCATCCAGGTGACCGTCTTTCTCTTCAGCCGAAGGCGCCGCCGCGACCTGATGGCCCAGGAGCTCGAGACCACCACTCGCTCCGGCGCCTACACCGTCCAGGTCCTCGCCGGAATCGAGACGCTCAAGGCGATGGGGCGCGAGGATCGCGCGGTGCAGCACTGGTCCAATCTGTTCGTCGACAACCTCAATGCGTCGCTCGGCCGAGGCCAGCTTGGCGCGCTGGTCGACGCCTTGACCGGCTCTTTAAGATTGGTTTCCCCGCTGATCGTCCTGATCATCGGCGCGCTGCAGGTGCTGTCCGGCAACCTGAGCCTGGGAACGATGCTCGCCCTCAACGCGCTGGCGGCCGGGTTCTTCTCCCCCCTCTCGAACCTGGTCTCCACCGCGGGCGAGCTGCAGCTGGTGGAGAACTACGCCGAGCGGCTGGACGACGTGTTCAATGCCGCGCCCGAGCAGGATCGAACGAAAGTGAAGCAGGCAGAGCGGCTGAAGGGACAAGTGGAGCTGGACCACGTCAGCTTTCGCTACGGACCCTTAAGCCCATTGGTGGTCCAGGACGTGTCACTGAAGATCGAGCCCGGAATGTTTATCGCGCTGGTCGGCAAGTCGGGTTCCGGCAAGTCAACCTTGGCGAGCCTGCTCGCGGGGCTGTACATGCCGACGTCCGGGCGGATCCTCTACGACGGAGTCGACATGACCGAGCTGGATCTGCGGTCCATCCGCCAGCGGCTCGGGATCGTCACCCAGCGGCCTTACCTCTTCAATCAGTCGATACGGCAGAACATCGCAGCGGCGGAGCCCTCGGTGAACTTCGAGACCATCGTGGAGGCGGCGAAGCACGCGTGCATCCACGAGGAGATCCTCGAGATGCCGCTGGGCTACAGCACCATCCTCCAGGAAGGGGGCGGCTCGGTTTCCGGAGGGCAGCGGCAGCGGATTGCACTGGCCCGAGCGCTGGTGAGCAATCCCGCCATCCTGCTCCTGGACGAAGCGACGAGCTCCCTGGACGCGGTCACCGAGAAGGCGGTGCAGGCCCAGCTCGCCAAGCTGAAGTGCACCCGCATCGTCATTGCGCATCGGCTGAGCACGATCGCGGACGCCGACCTCCTCCTGGTGCTGGAGCACGGGCGGATCATCGAGCAAGGCACGCACGGCCAGCTCCTCGCCCGCGGCGGAGCGTACGAAAAGCTCGTTTCCGCTCAGCTGCAAAAGGCGGCCGGGGCATGAGCGCGCCGCCCGAGATGGTCTCCAGCGTAGGAGATCCCTCGCGGCGGGTTGGAGGGCTGATCGGGCGCGCGCTGGGCGAATTCGTGATCCGCGAGAAGCTGGGCGAGGGCGGCTTCGGCACGGTCTTTCGCGCCGAGCAGCTCGCCTTGGGCCGCGAGGCGGTGGTGAAGACTCTGCAACCGCGCGCCAAGGTCGCCGAGAACGCGATCCAGCGATTCATGCGGGAAGCGCGGCTCGCGTCCACTCTGGACCACCCGTATGCGGCACACATCTACGCCTTCGGCGCCGAGCCTGACGGGTTGCTGTGGATTGCGATGGAGCTGGTGCGCGGAACGCCGCTGGACAAGCTCCTCAAGACGCAAGGACCGGTGCCGCTCGCGCGCTTGGTTCCGCTCTTCGATCGCATCTGCGAAGTGGTGCACACCGCCCACGAGCAGGGAATCGTCCACCGCGACCTCAAGCCGGCAAACGTGATGGTGCTCTCCCGCGCCGGACGGCTGCTGCCCAAACTGCTCGATTTCGGCGTCGCCAAGCTGCGGGAGGAGTCGCTCGACGAGAACGCGGCTACGTTGCGCTCGACGGAGCGACGAACGAAGGAAACCGGGGACGCGCGCATCTCCGTCGAGCCGGCCGGCACGCACGAGCAACGCCGGGCGCTGACGCTGGACCAGATTTCCGATCGGCTGATGCGCGCTACCACTGCGGAGATCACCCAGCGCGGGCTGTTCATCGGCTCGCCGCACTACATGGCGCCCGAGCAGTGGGTGAATCCCACCGCCGCGGATCAGCGCAGCGACCTCTACGCCTTGGGCGTTCTCTGCTTCGAGGCGCTCACCGGGCGCCATCCCTTCGAAGGCGATACCGTCCTCGAAATCGCAAAAGGCCACGCGCAGAAAGACGTGCCGTCCCCAGGCGCGAATCTGCCGGAATCGATCCACCAATTCCTCCATCGCGCGATGGCGAAGAAGAGCGGGGACCGATTTCAATCGGCGCTCGAGCTGGCGAGCGCGTTTCGCGCTGCTGCCGGCCTCTCCGACGATGGCGTTGGCGTCCCCCAGCTCGACGAGGCCGTGCGAGAGACGGTGATCGCGCTCGCTCCACAGCCCTTGGCGGAAGCCGTCTCTGCGCTGGAGGCATCGCGAAGCCTCGGGCAAGCTCTGCAAGCGGCAGCACAGGTGTCCCGCGCCGTGGCGCAATACCTCGGCCTGCTCGCGCTGGCGTGCCGGACCAAGGTGGGGCCGGGAGCGCCGACCGACAGCGCAGCGGCTGTCGAGCTGCTGCAAGCGCTGCGAAGGCATGGATTGACCGAGGGCGAATGGATCAGGTTGGCGCGCGAGCTTTGCCAGCCCTTCGAGAAGTTTCGCGACGCGTACCCGATCCCAGAGCTCGTTTCATTTTCGCTCGAGACGGCTCAGGCCGAAGCGGGTGGCGCGAAGCTGTTCAGCGATGACGACGCGCGCGGCGGCGAGCAGCGCGAAGAGGCGAAGCGAGCGAAGCTCGAGCACCAGCTGGCTCGGTTGTCGCGCCTCTTGCGAGGAGTCTCGTTCCTCTTCGAGTATCCCCTCGTCGTGGCGCGGGCAGGTCGCGCAGAGCTTTGGATGGGAGCTCGGCGGACGGCTCGCAACTCTCGACGCTTGCGCACTTCGGGCTTACCAGAGGGACACGCTTTTCTCTTGGATCGCGACGGGGCCCCGGTGGTTTCGCTTTGGCCCGTCGTTCAACCCATCGTCCCGACTCCCGGCGCTCCAGAGGAGCTGTTTCTATTGGAAGGGAACGGTCGGCTCGGCGCAAAGCTCGTCTCCATCCCGCTCGGGTTCGAGCGCCACGACGACGACGCCTGGCAATGGTTCGGCGAGCACTTGGTTGGCGCATCCGGCGAAGTGGTCGCCGCTGCCAAGGAGCAGGAGACGCCATACCTTGGCCTGGCGACCTTCACCGCCAATGACGCGAAGAACTTTTTCGGACGCGAGCGCGAAGCCGAAGCTTTTGCCAACCGGCTTCGAATGCAGCCGCTGCTCGCGGTGGTGGGACCGTCGGGTGCGGGCAAGAGCTCCTTCGTCCAGGCCGGCGTCGTTCCGCTTCTGCCGAGCGGTTGGCGCGCGATCGTGTTTCGCCCAGGCCCCGCCCCGCTCGCTGCCCTCTGCGCTCGATTGGCGCAGCAGGGGCTCGCAGTGGGGGAGCTAAGAGAAACGTTGGCGCAGCAACCGGCGCTGCTCGGCAAGACGCTGACCGACTGGAGGCGCCAGGTCGGCGGTGCGGCGATGCTGGTCGTCGACCAGTTCGAGGAGCTGCTCACTCTGTGCCAGGACGCGACCGAACGGAACGCCTTCGCGGAAGCGCTCGTGCAAGCGGCCCGCTCAACCGAGGATTCGGTCCGAGTCGTCCTCACCTTGCGCGACGACTTTCTGATCCGAGCGCAGCAGATTCCCGCCTTGCGCGAACGCCTGGCGCAGGGGCTGCAGCTTCTGGCGACGCCGGCGCACGACGACTTGGTGCGCATTCTGATCAATCCGGCCCGACAAACGGGCTACGAGTTCGAAGATCCCAAGTTGCCCGAAGAGATGGTCCAGGAAGTTGCGGAGCACCCGGGGGCGCTGGCACTGCTGTCGTTTACCGCCAGCAAGCTGTGGGAGGTTCGCGATCGGCATTTCCGTCATTTGTCACGCCGGGCGTATCGGTCGCTGGGCGGAGTCGGCGGAGCACTCGCGCAGCACGCGGAATCGACGCTGGCCCAGATGCCGGCCGAGGAACGTTCGCTGGTGCGCGAGGCGTTTCGGCATCTGGTCACCGCGGAGCGCACCCGCGCCAGCATCAGCCGCCGGGAGATGGAACACGTGCTCGGCGGTGGGCCGAATTCGGGCAAGGTTCTCGAGCGGTTGATCGGCGCGCGCCTGCTTACCGCTTCCGAAGGCGATGGAAGTCAGGACCGCATCGAGGTCATTCACGAGGCCTTGCTGACCTCCTGGCCGCGCTTGGTCGAATGGCAGCAGGAGGACGCCGAGAACGCGCGCATGCGCCACCAGCTTCGCGCCGCCGCGCGGCAGTGGGACGAGCGGGGCCGCGGCAAGGGGCTTTTATGGCGCAAAGAGGCGCTGATCGAATATCGCCTGTGGCGTTCGCGCGATCCGGGCAGGCTCACCGAAACAGAGGAGGCCTTTGCTCGCGCGAGCCTCGCCGACGAAGCGCGCGGCCGCCGAGCGCGGCGGACGGCGGTCGTGCTCGTGTTCGCTGCCCTGGTCGTGGGTCTCGCCGTTCTGTTCCGCGCCAACCGCGTGGCGGAAGAGAACGCGCGAATCGCGAAAAGCCGCCTCGCCAGCAGCTACGAGGAGCAGGGCCGGCAACTGCTGCTCGCAGGCGATCCGCTCAGGGGCATCGTGTACCTCGAGCGAGCGATGCAAGAAAGCGCGTCCGGTCCGGCGCTGCGCTACCTGATCGGCCGCGCCAAGTGGGCCCTGGATGCACAGGTCGCATCGCTGCAGCACTCAGACTACGTCCGCGAAGCCCATTTCAGCCCGGATGGCAAGCGGATCGTCACCGCGAGCTTCGACAAGACGGCCAAGCTGTGGGACGCGGCTACGGCCAAGCTGATCGCTACACTGAAACATGAAACAAAGGTGTTTTCCGCGCGTTTCAACGCCGACGGAACGCGCATTGTAACTGCGAGCGGCGACGGCGCAGTAAGAATCTGGGACGGTCTCACCGGCGCGCCGATTGGTGCAATTGCTGCCGATGCGGGCTCAGTGTGCTCGATTGAGGTCGGTCCGCGCTTCGCGGAGGTATTTGGCGATTTCAATCCGAATGGAACATCGATTGCGACATTCCGGGGCAACGCGGCGCAAATCTGGGACGCTCAACGGCTCGAGCTCGTTGCGACGCTCCGTGGCCATACCGAGCCGATCCTCTGTTTGATATTTCATCCGGACGGCAAATCGCTGTTCACCAGCGCAAGCGATGGGACCATCAAGAAATGGGATGACCGCGGTCGCCTCGTCTTTTCGGTCAACGTTCTCACCGGAGCGGACGTCCTTCGAAGACGCGTCAGCTCCTTGAGCATCTCCGCGAGCGGCGCTCGCCTGGCGAGCGTGGGTTGGGAGGGGACTGGCCAAGTCTGGGATGCAGAGAGTGGCCAAATGATCTCTGGCCTCCGCGACTCCGACCTTCTGATGTACTCGGTCGCGCTAAGTCCAGACGGAAAATACGTCGCTACCGCCGGTGATGGCCGCGCAGCGAAGATATGGAATTCAGACGACGGTAAAATGATTCGATCACTCGAGGGGCATACATCGGCATTACGAAGCGTAACCTACAGCACTAAGGGCGAGGCCCTTCTTACGGCAAGCGCCGATGGAACAGCAAGACTGTGGAGCAGCTTGGATAACGTTCCGAGAATGAGCTTGGTTGGCCATGTGGATAACGTCTCCACTGCCGAGTTTTCGCCAGATCTCAAGCGAATTGTTACCGCGAGCAACGACGGAACAGCGAAGATCTGGGACATCGGAAAAAGTTATCGCCTCAAGAGCGTCTCAGACCCGGCAATTCTCAGTTTCGCCGACTGGAGCAGCGACGGGAACCACATTCTCACCGTCGATTACGATGGCAAGATCAAATTGAGAGACGCGACGAATGAACGCGTCTTGTTCGAGACAACTGTCGAAGCGCACGAGATCGACTATTGGGGAACCTGGAGCGCCGACGAGTCGCGCATCGCAATCCCGACCAAGAAGCAAACCATCCTGCTCGAATTTCCCGGTGGGAAGGCAACGGTGTTGCTGGAAGATCAAAGCAAACGCACTTTCTCGGCTCGGTTCAGCCCCGACAGCCAACTGCTCGCCACCGGCAACGCGGATCACATATTGCGAATTTGGAATGCACGAAGCGGAGCGCTTCTCAGGACTCTGGATGGACACACCGCGGAGATTAGGGCCGTCGCCTTCGATGGCGAAGGTAAACAATTGGCCTCCGGGAGCGAAGACAAGAAAGTGTATATATGGGACGTAACTTCTGGAGGTCGTCTGCTTGAGATTGCCGATTTCCGGGGAGGGGTCAGGGCTATTGCCTTCAGCCGCGATGGAACAAGGATCGCAACCGCGAGTCGAGACAAGAGGCTTATTATCTGGAACGCGCGTACGGGAGAGATAGTGCTTCCGATACACGAAGCGAAGGCGGCCAACATCAATTCTGTAGAATTCGATCCAACCGGAGATTTCCTCGTGACCTCCGATGTTGTTGGCGCGGTCTCGGTTTGGGATGCCCACTCCGGCCGGATGCTCAGCAGCGACGTCCATAAGATTGGCGCGCTCTCGCAGGCGAGGCTTAGCCGCGACGGTCAACGCGCACTATCGATTATCGAACGCGACCTCGCGGTTTGGACCGTGGGCTACGAGCCTCAGGTGCTCAGGGACATATCCAACTACATCCAATGCCGCGTCCCATTTCGGCTCGAATCTGAAAAGCTGGTCGCCGGGGCATCCGTTGCCGCGGACTGTGCGCATTGAAGCAAGCTGAGCGACTTGCGCCGGCGAAAGGCTCTTAAGAGTTTCTTTCTTCAGCGTCAGGCTCTTCTTCATCGTCGATCCCTTCGTTCGGCTGGGCTGCAGTCCCCAAAGCAACCAAGCAGCAAGCGAGGTGCCACTCAGTACGGCCTTTTGATCTCGTGGGCTTGCGAGTCGACGGTCAAGAACTTGACGTCAGCGTGCGCGAGGCGGGCGCCTCAAGGGCCGCCAAATTGGACCATGCGTGCGCTTGAACGATCGCGAGGCGGAGTTGATGTTCGCGCGACCACCTCTTCGGATTTCCTTGTGCGAGGCCGGTACCGGAAGTCTGAGATCACCTTTGATTACTATGTAGTCAAAAAGCCAGATGTATCGACCTTGTATTTTCTATGCCTCGGCGTACACTCCGCCCAAACTGGATCCCTTTCCGAGGCGCGAGTCGTGAAAAAGAAGCTCTACATCTCCAAGGAAACGGTGAAGACTCTCTCGAGCAAGCAGCTCAAACAGGTCGGCGGCGGACTCAAGGGTGACTATAGTCAAAGCGGCGATACCTCCGACCCTTTGGCATACGCTGCTTTTTCCGTGGACGTCTGCAATATGCTGTAGACCGGGACGCTGCCCGGCTCGAACCTGTTTGTCTTTGCGGATAATCGAGCTTCAAGTGCGACAAATCGCGCTCTTGTTTTGAAATATACCCATCGAAACATCGCGCCTTAGTCCGTTCGCGCCTTGAAACACCACCTTTCGCCGTCCTATCGTAGCGAAGTTGAAGCACGCGTCTAAACTCGCACATGCCGCGGCTGGTCCTTTGCTCCTGGTTCCGAAAAAGACGAACGCATGACTGGTCGCCTCTGCCTGCTCGTGGTCGGGGAGCAGCAGTTCGCTACCCACTGGCTTCCTGAAACAGGAAGCGTGACCATCGGTCGCGCCGAGTCGTGCGAGGTGCGCATCAACGAGCCCTCGATCGCGCCGCGGCACGCGGTGCTCCACATCGGAGCCGAGCTCGCCCTCGAGGACCTCGGCAGCCCCTCCGGCACCCGCATTGGCGACGTACAAATCGAAGCCGGCAAGCAAGTGCCCTTCTCTCCGGGAATCAGCGTGTCTCTCGGAACCGTCTCGATCGTGGTGCAGAAGAGCTCGTACGCGCCGCCGAGGCGAATCTGGACGCACGGCTATTTCGAGTCCCGGCTGGAGGAAGAGTGCATCCGGGCCGAGCGCTTCAAGACGCAATTCTCGGTGTTGCGCGTCCGCTGCGAGCCGAACGTCGAC
>Ga0126378_10000893_pt1 | contig 21993 bp, 32 predicted proteins | sample PanSoiMetPlot_23_FD_92587 | JGI IMG/M metagenome (GOLD analysis project Ga0126378, IMG submission 92587) | Tropical forest soil microbial communities from Panama - MetaG Plot_23 | ecosystem: Environmental > Terrestrial > Soil > Tropical forest > Bulk soil | place: Panama | collected 2016-02-17
CAGCAGCGGCACGCCCATGTCGCCCGGGTCGGTCATGCCGCTGACCCTGGCCCTGGTCAACCCGGACGGCACGGTCCGCTCGGCCAAATCGGGGGTGATCCGCCAGCGCACCTACGACCCCTCGAGCGACCTGGCCACCCTGCTCGACGACCTGGCCCGGGTCATCAACGGGTTCGACTACGACGTGCTGCCCACCGGGCTGTCGGGCACCGCCGACGCCCTGCGAATCTTCTACCCCTACCAGGGCACCCAGCGCTCCGATCTGGCCCTGGTGTACGGCTCGACGGTCACCGCCCTCACCCGCACCATCGACTCGGGCTCCTACGGGAACTACTGGCGGGTGATCGGCAACAACGGCCAGTCCGACCCGAGCGCCGCCCAGCTGGTGGCCGAGTCGTGGAACAGCGACGCCAACAACGTCTCGACCCGGCCGATCGGATTGTGGATGTCGGCCGATAACGCCCCGTCGGTGATCACCCCCGATGTGCTGGCCGCCCAGGCGGCCGGCGACCTGACCCGCTACGGCACCCTGATCCCCACCTACACCCTGAGCCTGGCGCCCGGGTTCTACAGCTACGGCGCCCCCTACATGGGCGACGTGGTGCCGCTGGTGGTCCGCTCCGGCCGGCTGAACGTGAACACCAGTATCCGGGTGCTGGGGATCACCTTCAACATCGGCGACGACGGCCAGGAGGACATCAACCTGACTGTCGGCCAGCCCGGCCGGACCCTGGTGCAGATGATCCAGCAGTCCCAATCGGACGTGAACGCTTTGGCCCGGAGGTAACCATGACCCGTTACACACCGCTATGGGAGCAGGCCGGCTCCTACGCCGCCAGCGTCGACCGGCGGCTGATCTCGTCGCTGTGGCCCCTCCCGGCGTCGAGCGGTTGCGCCCTGACCGCGGTGGCCGGCACCATGCAGGTCAACATCGCGGCCGGGATGGTGGCGGTCCCATCCCAGAACAGCACCGGGTCGACCTTGTGTGTGTCCGACGCGGTGGAAACGGTGACGTTCACCGCGGCGCCCCCGTCCGGTCAGAACCGCATCGACCTGATCACCTGCCACCCCCGGGCCACCGACCTCGACGGCGGCTCCAACAACGATTTCATCTTCGACATCGTGGCCGGCACCCCGGCGGCCAGCCCGGTGGCGCCCGCCCTGCCCGCCGGGCAGGTGCTGCTCGGCCAGGTGCTGGTCCCGGGCGGCTCCGCCGCGGTCACCCAGGCCAACATCACCGACCTGCGCCCGTCGGGGCTGCTGCTGCCCCGCGGTTACATCACCTCCCTGACCGGCCCGGCGGCGACGGTCAGCGCGGGCGGGTCGCTGACCACGGTGCTGAGCCTGCCCACCCCGGTGGTCGTCGGCCGCCGCTACCGGGTCAGCGGGTTCGGCCGCGGCCAGCAGCTGACCGCCCAGTCGACGGGGTCCACCCAGATCCTGATACAGGACGATCAGGGCGGCTCGGCCAACCTGGCCCTGGTCACCACCCCGCCGGCCAACACCTACGTGTTCGGCAGCGGGGTGTACCTGTACGTGCCGACCGCCACCAAAACCGCCACCCTCACCCTGCAGGGCGCCACCCCGGCCGGGTCGCTCAGCTTCGCCGCCAACCAGTCGTTCCTGATGGTCGAGGACATCGGAGGTACCTGATGAGTTACCAGTCCCAAGCCCAGCTCGAGGTCGACCAGTCATTTCGGGGCCGGGTCCGCTCGGCCACCATCCAGCAGGCCGACCGCTACAAGGACGACGGCCGGCCCGACATCGCCGCCTGCGCCAACGCCGTTTTGCGCGACGAGGGCGGCGAGCAGGCCGCCTTTCTGCGCCTGGCGGTGGCCGGCCCGGGGATCGCCGACGAGGTCGACCAGGGCGACGGCACGATCGACCAGAGCCTGGTGTCCGACGCCGAGCTGCTGGCCCTCACCCAGGCCAACTTCCCGACCGTGGCCGCCCTGTACTACGACCCGACCGGCGCCCCCAGGGACGTCGGCTAGTGGCCCGGTTCGACTGCGCCACCTGGCGGCCGGTCGGCAACCACGGCGGGCCGATGTCCGCCCAGCTCGGCCTGCTGCTGCACCACGCCGTGGCCGACGGCTCCCTGCAGTACATGTTCAACAACCCCTCGAGCCAGGTGTCAGCCCACTTCTGGGTGGCCCTCGACGGCACCGTGGAGCAGTACGTCGACTCCGAAACCGTCGCCTGGCACGCCATGCAGATGAACGACACCTACTGCGGGGTGGAAACCGAGGGCTGCTCGGACCCCCCGTACGCGGAGGCGATGACCGAGGCGATGATCGACGGGCTGGCCCGCATATACGCCGAAGGCCACCGCCGGCACGGCTGGCCGCTGGTGACCGCCGAGGCGGACGGCCAGGCCGGGTTCGGCTATCACCGCATGGGGGTGGCGACCGCCTGCCCGTGCGACACCCGCCTGGCCATGCGCCCCGAGATCCTCACCCGGGCCGGCGAACTGGTCGACAGCGGCCGGGCGCCGCTGCCGCCGCCCGAGCCGCCGGCCGAACCGGGGATGGCACCACCCTGGCCGGGCCGCTACCTGGCCTACCCGCCGGTCATGCAGGGCACCGACGTGCACACCTGGCAGGCCCAGATGGCCGCCCGGGGCTGGGAGCTGACCGTCGACGGCCAGTACGGACCGCAATCGCAGGGGATCTGCATCGCCTTCCAGACCGAGAAACACCTGGACCCGGTGGACGGGATCGTCGGCCCCGACACCTGGGCGGCAGCGTGGGCGGCGCCGGTGACGTGACCCTGACCGCGGCGGAGTGGCTGGCGCTCGGGGTGGGGCTGGGCAGCCTGGCCACCTGGGTGTGGCTGCTGGCCGCGGCGGTGTTCCCCCGGGCCTGGCACCGCTGGCGGGACCGCGACGAGCGGGACTAGGCGCGGCGGGCGTAACCGAGGATGGCCAGGGCGCAGTACAGGGCGATGATGCCGACCTCGATCAGCAGGGTGACCCACTGGGCGTTATCCACCGCCGCCTGGTCTACCAGCGGGGTGCGACATCGTAGGCTGCCGAGGGCGGCTGTCCCCCAGCCACTAGGGGCAGCCGGGCGACCCTGGCGCGCGCCCGGCTGCCCCTAGCCAGTTAGGCGGGCGGATTTGAGCATGGCGGCCCGGATCTCGTGTTTGGAGTGGCGGCGCAGGTACCGCTCGGTGGTGGCCAGGCTGATGTGGTCCAGAAATTCCTGGACCAGCCGGACGTTGCCGCACCCGTCGAGCAGGTTGGAGGCGGCGGTGTGGCGGAGGGCGTGGGCGGAGATCCCATCGTAAGGGCCGGTTTTGATGCCGGCCTGGTCCATCCAGGTCGACACCAGATAGGAGATCCGTTCGGCTGAGATGCCCACCAGCGGCCCGGTCCGCCCAGCGCAGCGGCGCTCGAGCAGGACGGCCAGATCATCGAGAACCTGAGCTTCGCGGACATGGCCGCCCTTGCCGATAACCCGCAGCTCGGCCACCGATGAATCCCAGTCCGACACCTGCAGTCGGGCGACCTCGATACAGCGCAGCCCGCACTGGCACATCAACAGAACGATCAGCCGAGCCCGTTCGTCGGGCAGGGCCATGAGCAGGCGGGCCATCCGCCCGGCTGACAGGGTCCGGGGCACCGACCGGCTGTCGCGGACCTTGGCCAACCTCAGGGTCGGGTCGGCGACTAGCAGGCCGTTGTCGATGGCCCAGGCGGAGAATGTCTTGAGGGCGGACAGGTAGCCGCGCCGGGTGGCCGGCCGCTGGTCGCCGATGGTGCGCTGCCACTCGAGGACCCGGTCGCGGGTCAGCTCGGCGACCTCGAGGCCGGGGTGGGCCCGGGCCAGCAGGTTGAGCCGCCAGGCGAACTGGGTTGCCGTGGCAGCGGTGATCTCACCTCGGGCTTGGCGGTCTGTGACGTAGGCGGCGATGGCGTTGGCCAGAAGCATGGCGGCAAACCTCCCTGGAGGGGCTCCGCCCGGCCGGGGGTTTTTAGGCGGCCCGGTCGGTGTGGGCAAGGGCCGGCGTGGTCAACCATCCGGTTGATCGCGCAAAATCAGACACCGCGACCAGCGGCGGGGTGAACCCTTTTGGGTCGCCGAAGAACACCCCCGGGTGAACCCCGAAGGCCACCCCGAGAAGCGCCAGATCGTCCGCCGTCCACCGGCTGACCCCCCGGAGCCGGTTCGACACCACCGCCTGGTCCACCCCCATGCGGGCGGCCAGCTGCCCCTGGGTCAGATGATCCCGGGCCATCAGCATCCGCACGAACGTGCTGATGCTCTCCGACAAACCATCGACCTTCACCGTCAACGACCCCATACGTCACAGATTACTTGGCAAGCGGATCGCTGCCAAGCGCCCCGATAGCATCGTTATGGACATCTACAGTATCGTTGCAAAATCCAACGTTCTGTAATAGCGTCCGACGATGTGAAATCACGACAGACGCACTCCCAGCGCTTGTTCGACCTGCTGCTCGGGGCCAAGGGGCCGCTGGACGATTTCGTCAACGACCGACGCAACCGCGGCGAACCATGGCGGATCATCGCCCGGGACCTGTATCTGGAGACGGGCGAGGACATCACCGGCGAGACGTTGCGCGCCTGGTACGTCGATCAGGCGTCATGACTGACGGGCGGCTCCCATTCCGCGGCCGCAAGGTCATCGACCTGGCCAGCGAGAGCCGCCCATACCTATCCACTGGCGAGCGGGCCGAGCTGCTGCGCGCCTGCCCCCACCCCTACGACCAGACCCTGGACGCCATCATCAGCATCGCGTTCCGCACCGGCCGCTGCTGGGCCAACCTCGACGCCCTGGCCGAGCGGGCCAAACTGTCACGGGCCACGGTGGTCCGCCACCGCGGCTGGCTGGTCCAGAACGGCTACCTGATCGCCCAGGGCGGCGGCGGCAAGAACCGGGGGGCCGCCCGCTACCTGCTGGTGAAACCGGAGCAACAGCGCCAAGCCACCCCGCCGCCGGCCTGGTCGCGCATCGCAGACCCGGACCTACGCGCTGACGCGCTCCGCCTAGAACTATGACCCACCGCCCCAGTTATCCACAGAAAACCGGCCGCCCAGTCTCAGGTGCTCATCAGGTGCTCAATATGAGCACCTATCCACGCTCCTCAGGTGCTCAATATGAGCCGCGGAATTTAGAAAGAGCTTCTGACGTAGTCAGAGAAGCTCTTTCACTATCAAGACGCGCGCGGCGAACCGGACGAAAAACCGCAAACGGGGCCTGCTGATGTTCAAGTGGGACGCCCGGGACCGTCGGCTGGTGTGGACCGAACCCCCGCTATGGAAGCGGGTGGTCGCCCGGCTCCTCTACGGCAGGTGGCGGTGATCGCGGTGGGCCCGAGAGTCATCCCGCCTATCGAGCAGAACGAAGCGGACCTGCTCGGCCAGGTGCTGCAGCTGGCCAAGGTGTTCGGCTGGGCTCGAGCCCATTTCCGACCGGCCAAAACTGAGCACGGCTGGCGGACCGCGGTGCAGGGCGACGGGGCCGGGTTCCCCGACCTGATCCTGGTCCGCCCGCCCCGCCTGGTCGTCGCCGAGCTGAAAGCGGCCCGGGGCCGCCTCGAGGCCGACCAGCAGCAGTGGCTCGACTGGTTCCGGTCCGTGCCCGGCGTGGATGTCCACGTATGGCGGCCCGCCGACTGGGACCTGATAGTCGCGACGCTCCGGTAGGAGGAGAATTGTTACCCGTGGAAACCTCACCGAACCGGTCCGCCGACCCGGCCGACCACCAGCCCTACTCCCACGGCTGGGCGCCCCGCCCCGACCCCGACGTGGTCGCCTACTGGCTCGCCGCCACCCGCGCCCTGCTTGAGGAGAAACAACCGCAACAGCCCCGGCACACCGGGGAGTGGCGATGACCGTCCGGATCGTCGACGCCGACGAGAACGGCTACCCCACCCTGGCCCGCTGCGACGACTGCGGCGACGTGTGGACCTTCGACCCCCACGGCGAAACCCTGGTCGCGTTCGGGCTGCTCCACCAGCCCGAATGTGTTCTCGAGCTGGGCCGGCTCCGCCCGCAGCCGCCACCGTTCGCCCCCGACGAAAACCTGATCGGCTACCTGGAACGCCCGCAGCGGGGACCCGAAAGGCCATGATGCCCGCCCCCGACCTCGAACGGCGGGCCCGCCGCCCCCACCGCCGCGACCTGGTCACCACCCGCGACATCGTCCACGCCACGGGGGCCAGCCTGCGCCAGGTGAACTACTGGCTCGGCCAGGGCATCCTGCTGGCCGCCAACCCCGAGGTGACCGGCACCGGCACCACCCGGGTGTTCCACCGCCGCGAAATCACCGTCGCCGCCGTCATCGCCCGCCTCGCCGCCGCCGGCATGACCGGCCCGCTGCTCCGCCAGATCGCCGACGCCGTCCGCGTCGGCGCCACCGAATTCGCATGGCACGACATCGGCGTCCGCATCGAACGACTCGGCCCCGTCGACACCCCGCCCATCATCCTGATCATCCGAGCCCACGCCGAGGTCCCAGCATGAGTACCAAAAGAGTCAGACGGCGCCAGCAGTCGATGAGTAGCGCCGATAACCGGGAGCGAGGGCTGGTATGGCAACCGTCAATCCACGCCTGATCGCCTGCCAAAAAAACGCATCGAGGCGGCCCCGCTACCTGTGACGTGTGGTACCTCGACGCCGGGCGCATCGCCGACGTGCACCGCACGAACTACTGGCACCGCCACGTCGAGTACGTCGAGGTCGGCGCCCGGGCACACCTCGCCCTCGACCACTCGACACGCCCTGTGGTTCGTTCTGCCAAAACCCGCACCCCTAACCCCGGTCAAATACGACGCGAACCCCGCCGGCGCGGTGCGCTGGCTGGTCCGCCCGGTGGCCACCGGTAAGGGGGCTGTTGTCGGCGGCCGAGCAGCGGGCCGTGGTCGACGCCTGGCGGCTGGCGGTCATCCTGTGACCGCGAACGCCGATGACTTCATGTTCCCGGCCGATCCGATCACCTTCTGCCGCTACTGCGGACGCCCGATGATCGACGTTACTGAGCCAGGGTTGTTTAACAAGAAGACCGGAGAACGTGAGCACGTTGTGTGGCGTCAGTGTCCCCGGTTCCCCCGGTCGTGGCGGAATCTGTGGTGGGGCGGCGCCGGCCATCAGTCATATCAGCGAGACAACGTTGTGATGGGCCGGCACTGGCGATGAGCCGCCGAGATGATCCGTGCCCGAAGTGTCTGGGTGACGGCTGCGACAACTGTGCGGCAATGGGAATCGTCATGGTGCCGATGACCCCGGAGGAACGCCGTGACCGCCGATAAACCCGTTTATCCGGACCTAGTCCGCGAAACCGCGCTCCTTGCGGGCGTCGGGCTGGTTGGCTCGCATGATCCGTTGACCGTAGATGCGACGACCAGTGCGCTGCAGGTTCGGATAGCGCACCGTCGGCATCTGGTCCGCCACGCCCCGCTCCGTGTCGGTCTGCACTCGGCTGACAGGCCGGTTAACGCGCGTCCGGAGCGGACCATGCTGCTTCTTGAGATGGTCGTATTCAGCCTGGGCCGTCGCGGCAGCCGCAGCTGCCTTAGTGCGCTTAGCCTGCGAAACATCGGGGTCAGTGGCGAGCTGCGTGGCTCGCTTTCTGGCGCTTTTGGCGCGCGCACGGGCGGCGTCGACCGGTTTACTGGCCTCGTCCATGACGCTGCGCTGAATGATGACGCGGTTGCGGAAGAAAAGTCGGAACGTGAATGGTTCGATGGAATCCCCACCGTCGAATCGCACGATTGCGTTACCCACGTCCCACGGGGTGAAGTAGGTTTCGCGCTCCCCGTTCCGGGTGAAGCGGATCGTTTGCATGTCGACCTGGACACGCGATACGCCGGGGATGCTGGACTTGATGGCCTCAGCCACCATGCATCGTCCAGTGGCGTCGCGCTCAGCCTCGGCGATATGGACCTCAGTAACGGATACGTCAGCATGCTTGGTCTTGGGGTTGATGGGATTCATCTTCCGGAGACTAAATGCCTCCGGAAGATGAATCAAGGCGCTAGCTGTGATGTCTGAGGCCGATAACCCCGGTTATCCGCGACTGGCGCGTGACGTGCAGCTGTCGATGATCGAGGGCCTTGACCGGCCCGTCGGCACAATCCTCGCGTCGGTGTTCGCTGGCACCAACGCAGAACTTATGCGGGCGGTCGCGCCGTTGTACCTGGCCGGGTCGGTGCTTGATGTCACCTATGGCGGCGGCAAGTGGTGGGACTTGTACCGGCCCGATCCCTTCAGTTGGCACGACCTGGCCCTCGATGGCGTTGACTTCCGCGACCTTCCGCACGCCGACGCCGAGTTCGACACCGTGACATTCGATCCGCCCTATGTCCAGTCCGGTACAAACTCCAGTCCGCGGCTCGGACCGGAGTTCCAACACCGCTACGGCATCGGTGCCGTATGCGTTCTAGGTCCGAGCAAGAACATCGAGCAGCTAGTTCTTGACGGGCTGGCCGAGGTGTGCCGTGTGGCCGGCCGGTTCGTGCTGGTCAAGTGCATGGAATACGTGCAAGGCGGCGGCCGTCGAGAGTTCCACGACGTGCCCAGCGCTGTGACGAATACAGCTAGGTCGCTCGGCTGGGTGAAGTGGGATCAGATCGTGCACCACACCGGTACCGGGCCAGGCGGTCACAACATCTTCACCGTCAAGCGCGCCCGGCGCGCCCATAGCTACCTGCTGGTGTTCTGTCGTGCGTAGTCCCGATAAGGCCCATTATCGGTACGCCTACGCCGACCCGCCGTATCCTGGTCAAGCGAAGGCGCTCTACGGCGATCATCCCGACTACGCCGGTGAGGTTGACTACGCCAATCTCATCGTCCGGCTCGAAACCGACTACCCCGACGGCTGGGCTCTGTCCACTTCGGCCGTCTCTCTGCAATACGTACTCTCGCTTTGCCCGCCAGGCGCCCGAGTCGGTGCCTGGTACAAGACCAACAGCCCGCCGATCAGAACGACGGGCCGGTGGATCTGGACATGGGAACCCGTCATCGTTGTGGGCGGCCGCACCGACTCGCCGTACCGTGTTCGCGACGGCCTCGCGTGCGGGGTAACGGGCCGAGGACACAAGGACATTCCTGGCCAGAAACCAGACGACCTCATTCGGTGGGTGATCGGTCTTCTCGGCGCCCAGCCGGGTGACACTATCGACGACTTGTTCCCCGGGTCCGGGGCGGTAAGCCGAGTCGTTGACGCATGGGAACGTCAACAGGTCTTAGATCTACAGCCCACGCTTGACGGCGAACCGGGGCGGCCTCCGCTGACTCGTCGCCCTCGCCGTGGTCTACGCGATCGGCACGGCCGTGGCCTCTAGTACGGATAAGCCCACTTATCGGTTATTGGCCGAACCGCTGATAGGCGGCCTGGCGGGTGGTGTCGAGCGCGGCGCCGATCACGGCCCACGAGTCGCCGGCTTCACGGGCGGCGGCGACCGCGGCTCGCAGTTCGGCTTCGGCTTCGGCGAGCTGCTTGCGGGCGGCGATGATGCGCCGAAAGGTGGCGGCGTCGCGACCGGGATGGGTGGCGGGGCTGATGGCGTCGAGCGCCTCGAGTTCGCTGCTGATGGTCTTAGGCATGGTCGTTCACCTGAGGTAGTCGCGTCGGCTGGACTGGAGTTGGTCGGCGTGGATGATCCGGGTGGGCGCGTCGGCCGGTACGGCGATCAGTTCGAGCAGTTCACCGGATCGGCTGGGGCCGATTACCAGCAGCCGTTCCTCGCCGTGGTAGTCGTACTCGACCAGGCGGATGGCGTTATCCCAGGCGTGGGTGATGTCCTCGCCGGGGATGCCGTGCCGGTAGGCGCTCCAACTGATCTCCACACCGTAAAGTTTACCTTGACGCACGAGCGTTCGATGCCGCCTGGGATGACTGGTGGGACGTGGCCGAGCGCACTTGCGCCCGGTGCGGGATCACCGATGACTAGACCGCCGCCGCCGTTCGACCCTGACCGTGATCTGATCGGCTATATGGAGCAGCGCTACGTGCCAAAGCATCGCCGCAAGTGGCGGTGGCGGAAACAATCGATGCCGTGCCACTACACGTTTCGGACGGGAATGGGGAACGTGGCGGTAGTGCTATCCGGTCGGGTCGGATCACGGCACACCTCATGACCAGCGATCCTTACAAGTCGTTCGTGTATCGCCGTAACCGGGCGCTGGTGCTCGAGGCGGCTGGCGGCCAGTGCTACTGGCCTGGCTGTGACCGACCAGCGACCACGGCCGATCACAAACTGCCGCTGCGGTTGGGCGGGACGCATGACATCACCAACCTGCGGGCCGCCTGCCATCACCACAACAGCTCGGGCGGGGCGGAGATCACCAACCGGATCAAGGCGGGCCGGCGTGTCGGCCGGAGATCCCGGGGATGGTGACCTGGGCGTGGAGGTGTGGCGACACGAACGGGACCCCCGAACCGCGATCGCGATCGGGGGGTCAAGAAAACGGCAGGTCATGGGGGGATAGCTGACGATTCACGAATCATGAATCGTGAATCGGGCCGCGACGGGGGGGCCGTTTTTCCTGGCGCGCCGCCCGTACATCCCGAACACAGTCGATTTTTTGCGCGGGACCGAAAAACCCCCGGGATCGGCCCGAAACGCGCCGGGGTGGGCCGGTTTGGGGTTGAATCGGGTGCGATGACGGCGAGAAAGACCGGGGTGGCGGCGGCGGCCCATCGGACGGTGTTGGCGTTGCGCCGGGAGGACCGGTTGGACCCGGCCGATGATGTGACGGTGGCCCTGGTGCTCGAGTTGGCCCGCCGGCTCGACCAGGCTGACGCCGAGGTCGCCCCGGCCCAGGTGGCCAGCCTGGCCCGGGCCATGCTGGCCGCGGTCCGCCAACTGCTGGGAGGTGCCGTCGAGTCCGATGACAGTCTCGCTGACCTCCTCGCGGCGGTGTCTGGCTCGGTGGGCGACTCCGCGCAACCCTGACCGGCCGACCGTCGGCGGCCGCCAGGCCCGCCTGGCGAGGGCGATCGGCCAGCCGTTCATGCCGTGGCAGGCCCAGGTGGCCGACGTGGCCGGCGAGCTGACCCCGGCCGGGCGGCCCGCCTACCGGGAGGTGCGCGTCACCGTGCCCCGCCAGTCCGGCAAGACCACCATGATCCTGGTGATCCAGGTCGACCGGTCGCTGTTCTGGGGCAAGCGGCAACGGTCCCTGTACGCCGCCCAGGACCGCAACAACAGCCGGGCGAAATGGGAGGAGCAGACCGACATCCTGGCCGACACCGCGCTGGCGAGGGCGTTTAGGACCCGCCGGCAGACCGGCCTGGAGCGCACCATCTGGTTGCCGACCGGCTCGACGGTGGGGATCACCGCGTCGGGCGAGAGCTCCGGGCACGGCCAGACCCTCGACCTGGGCATCGTGGACGAGGCGTGGGCTCAGAAGGACGAGCGGCTGATGCAGGCGTTCCGGCCGGCCATGATGACCCGGGCCGCGGCCCAGGTGTGGATCGTGTCGACCATGGGCACCGAGGAAAGCTTGTTTCTGCACGACCGGGTCGACGACGGCCGGGCCCGGGTGGAGGCGGGCGCCGACACCGGGGTGTGCTATTTCGAGTGGTCGGCCGGCGACGAGGACGACCCCGACGACCCGGCCACCTGGTGGGGGTGCATGCCCGCCCTCGGCCACACCGTCACCGAGGAGGTGATCCGAGCCGACCATGACGCCATGGACCCGGCCGAGTTCGCCCGGGCCTACCTGAACCGCCGGGCCGGATCGGGCCGGCCGGTCATCCCCGCTTTGGCCTGGCAGGCCTGCCGGGACACCCGCTCCCAGTTATCGGGAATGCCGTGCTTCGCCCTGGATGTCACCCCGGACCGGGCCATGGCGGCGGTGGCGGTGGCCGGCTGGCGCAAGGACCGCCGCCGCCACCTCGAGGTGGTCGAACACCGGCCCGGCACCGACTGGTGCGTGGGCCGCCTGCAAGCCCTGCAGAGACGCTGGGCGCCGCTGCCGGTGGTGGTCGACCCGGCCAGCCCGGCCGGCAGCCTGCTGGTCGACCTGGCCGCCGCTGGGGTGCAAACCGAGACGGTGACCGCCCGGGATTACGCCCAGGCGTGCGGGCAGCTGTTCGACGCGGTCATCGCCGCCGACGTCGCCCATTTGGAGCAGCCGGTGCTGTCCCAGGCGGTGGTAGCGGCCCGGAAACGCCCTCTGGGGGACGCGTGGGCGTGGGCCCGCAAGACCGGCGGCGACATTTCCCCCCTGGTGGCGGTGACACTGTCACACTGGGGACTAGTGAAAGCAGGCCAGGGCGAGGCGCAGATCCTATGAGGCGGCGCTGGGCCGTGGTGGTCCAGGCGGTCGGCCTGGTCGGCCTGGCGGTGGCGGCCGGGATGGTCACGGTGTGGCTCGGTTTGGCGGTCGGATCGGCCGGGCTGCTGGTGGGCGGCACCATCGCCGAGCTGAACAGCCGGGAGGGGCAGGTGTACTGATGGGCCTGGCCACCCTGCTCACCCGGTCTAGTCCGAACGTGCAGCCGTCCAGCCCGGTCCCGCCGCCGGTCGGTCCGACCCAGTTCATGGCCGGCCCCGAGCAGTCGTGGCCGCCGACCCGGGTGCTGGCCCCGCCGACCGAGTCGGAGGCTTTGGGGGTGCCGGCGTTCTGGCGGGCCCACGCCTATGTGTGCGGCACCATCGGCCTGCTGCCGGCGGTCGCCTACCGGGGCACCGACGCTTTGGACCCCCAGCCGGCGGTGATCGCCCAGCCCGACCCGAACCAGTCCCCGATGGGGTTCTGGGCCGGCTGCGCGTCGAGTCTCACCCTGTACGGCAACAGCATCAACATCATCACCTCGACCGACCGGTACGGCTGGCCGCTCACCCTCAAGCCGGTCCATCCGACGCTGGCCGCGGTGCGCTTCACCGGCAACCCGATGGCCCCCGACATTGACGCCTGGTATGTGGCCGGCCAGATCTACGACCCGTCCCAGATCTGGCATATCAAGTCGCATCTGGGCCGGGCCGGCTGGCCGCTCGGCCGGGGGCTGATCGACACCGACTCCGACGCCATCGCCACCGCCCTGGCCTCCCAGTCCTACGCGGCCGCCTATTTCAACGGCGGCGGCGTCCCCAACGGGATCCTGAAGATCCACCGCCCGGAGGTCACCCAGGCCCAGGCCGACCAGGCCAAAACGTCGTGGGTGCAGAAGTTCTCGGGGGCGCCCACCCCGGCGGTGCTGAACGAGCTGACCGACTTCACCCCGGTGGCGTGCCGGCCCGTCGACTCCCAGATGATCGAGTCGCGCAGTTTCGAGCTGATCTCGGTGGCGCTGATGTGGGGGCTGCCCCCCTCGAAGCTGGGGGCGTCGGTCGGCGGCGGCACCTACAAGAACGCCGAGATGGAAGAGGTCCAGGCCCGCAACGACGCCATCGTGCCGTGGACGTCGCTGCTCGAGCAGGCCGCCTCGATCGAGCTGCTGCCCCGCGGCCAGAAGCTGGTGTGGGATCTGTCCGCGGCGCTGCACACCGACACCCTCAGCCAATATCAGGCGTACAACTTCGCGTTGGGCGGCCCGGGCCCACAGTCGCAGTGGCTGCTGGTCGACGAGATCCGCTCCCGGGAGAACCTCGACCCGATCGGCGACGTGGCCGACGAGCTGGGCGTGCCGAACCCGCTCGACCCGCCCGAACCGCCCAAGCCGCCGGCCGCCCCGGCCGCCCCGCCAGCCCCGCCGCTGCCGCCGGTGGCCGGCGGACCCGGCGGCGGCAACCCGAACGAGCATCCCGCCTCGATGGGCGGGCCGATGATGCAAGGGGGCTAACGATGGCCGTGTGGGACACCAGCTATGTGAACGACCTGCCCGACAGCGCGTTTCTGCTGATCGCCCCGGGCGGCCATAAGGACAGCCAGGGGAAGACCATGCCCCGCAACCTGCGCTACTTCCCGGTCCGCAACGCGGCGGGGGATGTCGACGCCGCCCACCTGCGCAACGCCCTGGCCCAGATCCCCAAGGCGTCGACCCTGTCGGCGGCGCAGCGCGAGCAGGCCATGAGCAAGGCCAAGTCGATGGCCGCCGACCATCCGAGCGTGGGCGGCCCGGCCGGCACCTACGCCGGCTCGGCCGGGTCGGGCCGGTCGCGCCCGCCGGTGGAGGTGATGACCCGGACGTTCCGCTGGGAGCTGGAGTTACGGGCCGACGGCGACGGCCGCACGGTGATGGGCCGGGCCGTGCCCTACGGCGAGATCATCGCTATCCCAGCCGGCAAAGAGCGTTTCTTCCCGGGGGCGTTCGACCGCCAGATCCAGGCCGGCCGGGACGTGATCGGCCAGGTCAAAATACACGCGTCGCACGACGGGGCCATGTCCGGGGATGTGCTGTCACCGGTCGGGCGGACCGTCCACCTCGAGGACCGGGCCGACGGGCTCCACGGCGCCTGGCGGATGTACGACACGCCCCGCGGTGAGGAGGCCCTGTACCTGGTGAAGACCGGGGAGGTGACCGGTCTGTCGGTCGGGTTCAAGCCGGTGGACGGCGGCAGCCGGCGGGCCATCGATGGGACCTGGGAGCGGCACGCGGTCCACCTCGACCATGTGGTGTTGACGGCTAAGCCCGCCTATGTGGGGGCGGCGGTCACCGGGGTACGGTCGGCCCATCCGATCGGCGGCTACCGGACCGAGCTGCTCCGGGCCCGCCAGATCCTCGATCAGGTCCGTACCGGCGGGTAACCTTCGGGGCGGCCGAACCCTGCAGACCTGAACCCACCCAGATCGGGGTGGAACCGGGCAGACCGGAACCGGCGTGGGCGTCACGTTCCTGCGCCGCGCCGCCCCGGCGCCCCTGGCTGTGGAGGTTCCCCATGAATCGGCTGATGCAGCGGCTGGCCGCCGACTATCAGACTCTTACCGATAACTACGAGACGATCCTGAACCGGTGCGCCGATGAGGGCCGCGACCCGACCGACGAGGAGGCCGGTCTGCTCGACGGGTACCGGTCGGAGATGCAGCCGCTGGGCGAGCGGCTGGTCGAGCTGCGCTCCACCGACGACCGGCGGCTGGCCGCGGTGCGGGCCATGGCCGACGCCCCCGAGCTGCCCGCCGGCAACCCGGGCGGGACGGTCGTGCATGTCCGCTCGGAGGAGATGGTGTACCGCCGGGCCGACGCGTCGGGCGAGCGGCACATGTTCTTTCGCGACCTGCTGCACTCCCAGATGGACGGCGACCTCGAGGCCCGCCAGCGCATCGAACGGCACTCGATGCAGATGCGGGCGGCCGGGACCACCACCACCGGCGCCGGTATCGTCCCGCCGACCTGGCTGTTCGAGGAGTTCGCCATCATCGCCCACGGCGCCCGCCCGTGGGCCGACACGCTCCGTCGAGTGGGGATCACCGACGCCAACCCGGTCAACATCGGTATCCAGGTGGCCCCGGGGGCGGCGGTGACCGCCCAGGCGTCGGAGAACAGCCCGCCTAACGACGGGTCCCTGAACGTCAACCTGCTGACCACCAGCCCCAAGACCTACACCGGCAAGGTGGACGTGTCCCGCCAGCTGGTCGACGGGTCGAACCCGGCGGTCGACGGGATCATCTACGCCGACTGCATGGGCTCCTACAACGAGCAGATCGAGCAGGCGGTGGTGGCCGCGTTCGAGGCGGCCGCCGGGCTGGCCACCACGATCACCTACCCGGGCACCGCCCCGGTGTACGCCAACCTGCCCGACGCGTTCATCGACGCCAACGCGTCGGTGATCAAGCACCGGAAAATGCCGGCCCGGGTGGTGTTCCTGTCCATCGGGGCGTGGGCGTTCCTGGCCAAACAGAAGGACCAGCAGGGCCGGCCGCTGGTCACCACCGGCTATCACGGCCCGATGAACGCCTACGGGCTGGGGGAGGCCACCCAGTACGGGACGATCGCGGGGGAGGTGGTCGGCCTGAACTGCATCCCGTCGTGGGCCGGGGTCGACAACCACATCTATGTGGTCAAGGCCGATGACTGTCTCCTCCTCGAGTCCAGCACGTTCAACTTCCGTTACGAGGAGGTGCTCGGCCCGTCGTCGATCCGGCTGGGGGTGTGGGGGTACGCGGCGCCGGTGCTCGGCCGCTACCCGGCCGCCATCGCCAAGATTGACGCCGGCGCCACCATCCCGGCCCCGGCCGCCGACGAGCGCGATCTGGCCGAGCACGAGAAGCCGCGCGGCGAGGTCCAGCCGCCGGCCGAGCCCGCCCAGGGCGCGGCCAAGAAGGCCCAGGGGTAAGGAGGCGGGCCTGATGGCGGCCGACTGGCCGACGGTGGCCGACGTCGAGGCGCTGCTGCGCATCGAGCCGGGCTCCGACGACGCCCTGGTGGCGTCGGACCTGGCGGCCGCCATCGCGTGGGTGACGAACCGGGTCGACCCCCAGTGGGTGCCCGGTTCGCCCACCTACCCGACCCCGCCGCCGGCGGTCCCCCTCGCCGACCCGCTGTACACCGCGGCGTTGCACGAGGCGGGCCGGCTGTTCCGCCGGCGCGACAGTGTGGACGGGACGATCGGCTGGGGTGACATGGGCGTGGTCCGGGTCGGCCCGAAAGACCCGGACATCGAAACGCTGATCACCCCGTTCCTGAACGTCGTGATCGGATGAGCTGGGATCGGGCCAAGGTGGCCGAGGCGCTCGAGGCGACCCTGGAGCCGCTGTCGGTGAAGGTGCATCTGCGCCCCCCGGAGGTGCTCAACCCGATGTGCGTGGTGGTGTCGCGGCCCATGACGGTCACCTACGCGACGTTCGCGTTCGGGATCGACGAGGCCACCCTGCCGCTGATCATCGTGGGCGGGGTCGAAACCGAGGATGCCATCGAGTCGATCAAGGGCGAGGCCCGCACCCTGATCGCCGCCGACCCGACCCTGGCCGGCACGGTGGCGTCCGCGGTGTGCTCGGAGGAACGGAACTGGCGGAACGTGACCGGCGCCGGCGGGGTGCAGCTGCTGCTCGTCGAGCTGGTCCTGACCATCGAAATGTAGGAGGAAAATATGTCTGACACCGACGTGGCCGTGCTCGAGGACAACGGCGGCAGCGGCCCGCCGCCACCGCCGGGCGTCGAACCGTTCTTCACCGGCGACCCGGTCCCGCCGAGCGCGTCGCCGCTGATCCTCAATGACGCCTATTTCGAGATGTCCGGGGTGAACCTGCGCTGCCTGGTGAAACACCTCGAGGCGGCGTTCGCGGAAAACAAACCGGTCACGGTGACCAGTTTCTGCGGTGAGGTCGACTACCCGGGCGTCACCAAATGGCACCTGCGCGCCACCCTGTACCAGTCGTTCGACCCGGGGGCGGTGTACGCCACCCTGAACGCCGCCTACAACGCCTATGTGGCGTCGGGCACCCCGGTGCAGTGGCGGGCCCGGGCCTATTCGTCGAGGGCGGCCTCCGCGGCCAACCCGTGGATCTCGGGGTATGCCATCCCGCAGCCGTTTGACCTGATCGTCGGCGATGCCGGGTCGACCGCCGAGGTGCAGATCGACTGGAACCTGACTGCCCCGCCGACGGTCGATCTGGGCACGGTGGCGGCCACCACCGCCAACGCCGGCACCCCCGGCTATTACAGCCCGTCGGGGGCGCAGGCCCCGGCCAACCTGGCCGCCCTGTCCGGGGTGACCGCCAACCCGACCGCGACGTGGGCGGCCGGCCAGTATGTGATCACCGGCGACCTGCTGGCCGCCTACTGGAACGGCACCGCCTGGACGCTCGGCAAGCATCCCTGATGGCGGCGCCGACGGTCGCGGTCGTCGGTCTGCGCGCCCTCACCCGGGACATCGCCAAAATGACCGACGACCGGGGCCCGCTGTTCAAGGCGATGGCCGCGGCCGGGCGGGCCGCGGCCGAACCGGTGGCGGCGGTGACCCGCTCGAGCCTGCCCCAGCACACCGGCCGGCTGGCCGGCGACGTGCGCGTCAGCGCCACCAAGTCGGGGGCGGCGGTGCGGATGGGCCGGGCGTCCATCCGTTACGCCGGCTGGGTGGAGTTCGGCGGTACCCGCCGGGTGCCCCATACGAGCCGCCGCCAGTACGACCCCCGCGGCCGCTATCTGTTCCCCGCCGCGGTGCAGATGGCCCCGACCGCGGCCCGGCTGTATAGCGAGGCGGTGAACGAGATATTCGCCAACTACAAGTGGTCCAACAGCGGCGACGACCCCGGAGGTGTGCATGACTGATAACGAACCTTTGCCGACCATCATCACCGTGTCCCAGTCGTTCGTGTCCCGGCTGCCGTCCCAGCGGCTCCTCGATGAGCTGCGCCACTGCGAACCGACAGTCAACTTCGGGGAGCTGGCCGAGTCCCAGCCGTTCCGGATCGTGGCGTTCCGGGCGTTGAAACGGGACTTCCCGGCCCGGGATGTCACCTCGCTGTGGTTGCACGCCTACGACGTCGAGGTGGAGGTGGGCGGCGCCGCGGACCCTACGAACGGGAAGCCCTCGACTCCGTGGCCGCCTTTTGCCACTACTGGGGCTGCTTCCCCGACGACCTCGAGCGACTGACCGACGAGATGATGGCGGCCATGGTGCGCACCATGCAGGCCGAGGCCGAGGCCATCCGCGCCGCCGAAGCGAAAATCCCGAGAAGGTAACCCCGCGGTGGCCACCAGCCCGTCGGTGATGGTCCGGGTCCTGGGCGACCTGTCCGGGCTGGGCAAGGCGTTCAAACAGTCCGGCTCCGACGCCAAGGCGGCCGCCTCCAACGCCCACGCCGCGTTCACCCAGATGTTGGGCCAGCTGAACCAGTCCGGCGTTCTCGGCCCGTTCGGAGAAGCTGTGTCGAAGGTCGACGAGGGCCTCTCCGCGCTGGCCGAGCACGGCAAGACGGTCGGGAACGTGATGCTCGGGGCGGGCGGCACCCTGGTGGCGGTGGGGTCGGTGTTCGCCGCGCTCGGCTCGAAAGAGCAGGCCGCCCACAACCAGCTGGCCCAGGCCATCACCAACACCGGCCACTCCTATGACCAGTACGGCAAGCAGATCGACGAGGCGATCAAACACAACGAGAAGTTCGGGCAGTCGAGCGAGGCCACCCAGGGGGCGCTGCAGACCCTCACCCAGGCCACCGGCGACCCGGCCAAGGCGTTACATCTGCTGTCAACCGCCACCGACCTGGCCGCGGCCAAACACATCGACCTGGTCACCGCGGCCTCCCAGGTCGGCAAGGTGTACAACGGGAACACCAAGCTGCTCAAAGAGTTCGGCATCCAGGTGGTCAACACCAAGAGCCTGACCTCGCAGATGACCTCCGCCCAGAAACAGTCGACGGCGGCGGACGACAACCTGGCCCGGGCGAAACGCAGTCTGGCCGACATCGAGCTGGTCGACTCCCAGCGCCACAAGCTGACCCTGGGCCAGCAGATCCAGCTGCGCAACGCCCAGGAGGCGGTGGCCACCGCCACCGTGAAGGCGAAAGAGGCCCACCAGCATCTGAGCGAGGCCCAGCGGGCGGTCACCGACGCCACCAAAGGGCACGCGGACGCGGCCACCCAGCTGGGCGACAAACTGAAAGGCCAGGCGGCCGCCTCCGCCGACACGTTCACCGGCCATCTGAAGGCCATCGGTGTGACCATGGAGGACCAGGCGGCCAAGTGGGGCCAGAAGTACGGGCCGGCGGTGCAGAAGGCCGGGGTTCTGCTCACCGCGTTCGGCGGGATCATGAACGTGGTCACCGGCTACATGAAGGCCCAGAAGGCCGCCCAGGAGGCGGCCGCGGCGGCCACCGAGGTGGAGGCGGGCGCCGAAACCGCCGCCGACGTGGCCGGGCTGCCGCTGATCGTCACGCTCGGCCTGATCGGCCTGGCCGTCGCCGCCCTGGTCGCCATCGGCTATGTGATCTATAAGAACTGGAACACCATTTGGGCCGGGATCAAAGCGGCCATCGAGGCGGTGTTCAACTGGATCAAAAAGTATTGGCCTCTTTTGGTGGCCATTATCGGGGGCCCGATCGCGGCGGCCGCGATTTTGCTGTGGAAGAACTGGGCCCGGATCGAGTCCGACGCCAAAGCGGTCATCGACTTCATTGTCAGCATCTGGAACGGGCTGGTCGGCTGGATCTCGGGGATACCCACCCAGATCCATGTGGCCCTGGCCGGCATGTGGAATTTCGTGTCGAACGAGGCGAACACCGTGTACGGCTGGGTGGTCGGGGTGTGGAACACCATGCTGAACTGGCTGGTCGGTCTGCCCTCCGCGGTGGTCCGCCGCCTCAGCGGCCTGTGGAATTTCGTGTACCACGAGGCCAACACCGTGTACGGCTGGGCGGCGGGGGTGTGGAACACCATGATCACCTGGCTGACCGGTCTGCCCGGGCGGATCAAGACCGCCCTGGCCCACATGTGGGACCCGATATCGAGCCTGTTCAAAACCGCCATCAACGCGGTGATCGGGGTGTGGGATTCGCTGCATTTCACCATCGGCGGCTGGAAGATCAGCGGCCCGTTTGGCACCTCAGTCCATCTGCCGTCGGTGACCGTCGGGATGCCGGTCATCCCGAAACTGGCCCAGGGCGGGCTGGTCACCAAAGAAGGGTTGATCTACGCCCACGCCGGGGAGGCGGTCACCCCGCTACCCAAGGGCGGCAAGCTCGGCCCGGTGGTGCACATCGAGAACGCCCACTTCCACGACGAGCTCGACGTGGAGGCGTTCATGAAACGGGCCGCCTGGGTGGCCACCGCCAAGGCCATGTGATGGTCACCGGGCTCGCCACCTGTGTCCGCCAGGCCTGGCTGACCCTGGGGTCGCTCACCATGCCGCTCGAGAACCCGGCCGGCGGCTGGTTCTGCGCGTCGCTCGATCTCGGTTTCCCCGACGTGCGCGAGGTCATCCAGAACCGGCCCGACACCGACGGCACCATCGACCGGACCGCGCTGATGGGCGCCCGGGTGATCTCCGCCGAGATCCACGCGGTGGCCGGGGCGGGGGCCCGCATCGACGACGTGGCCGACAACTTCGCCCCGTTCATGGTCCCCTCCGCCCGGCCGGTGCTGCACTACATCCTCGACCGGGCCGGCGCCGCCGAGCGGACCCTGACGGTGCGGGCCATGGGCTACCAGTGGGCGGTGGCCGGCACGGCCGAGCGGCAGATCATGCTGCAGTGGAAGGCGGCCGACCCGATCGCCCGCGACCCGACCGTGCAGACCGCCACCGCCTACGCCGGCACCGCGGCCGGCAACGGCCGCACCTACCCGCTGGTCTACAACCGCACCTACCCGACCGGAGGCGGGTCGCCCACCACCGCCACGATCTCCTCCGCCGGGGATCTGCCGGTCCGGCCGCTGCTGCGCATCTACGGGCCGGTCACCGGCCCGGCGGTGACGTTCACCCCCACGGCCGGCCCGGTGTCCAAGGTGGCGTTCGTGCCGTCCTACCGGCTCGACCAGGGCCACTACGTGCAGGTCGACACGGTCAGCAAGACCGCCCTGCTGGACGGGATCGCGGGCCAGTCGGCGCTGGCCTGGCTGGACTGGTACAACACCGCCTGGCCGATCCTGCCGACCCTGCCGGCCACCACCACTATGGCCATGACCGGCTCGAGCACGTCGGGGGTGACCCAGGCCCAGGCCACCTGGCAGGACGGCTACCTGACATGACCCTCACCTGGCCGGCCGGCCGGGCCGCCGCCCTCGACCTCGACACGTTCGAGCCGCCCGCCGAGCGGGCCGCGCCGGGCACCTACCCGGTGCCGGCCGGGCGGGGCCAGTGGCGGATCACCCTGCACTCGCGCGACTTCACCGGCACCCAGACCCCCTACCAGACGTCGCTGGCCGCCCTGCCCGACGCCGGGTCGCGCAAACTGACCCGGGCCTGGAACACCCCGGCCCAGCTGGATTTCACCATCGACGGCCGCTCCGACCAGGCCGCCCTGATCGCTGAGCTGCAGCAGGATGTGATGGCGTGGCGGTGGGATGACACCGCCGGGGTGGACAGGCCCATGTTCCGGGGGGTGATCTCCCAGACCGCCGACACCCTCGACGAGGACTCCCACACGGTGGCGGTGACCGCCCACGACTATGTCGGGATGTTCGCCCGGCGGCTGCTCACCGGGGCGG
>Ga0126378_10000897_pt1 | contig 21976 bp, 11 predicted proteins | sample PanSoiMetPlot_23_FD_92587 | JGI IMG/M metagenome (GOLD analysis project Ga0126378, IMG submission 92587) | Tropical forest soil microbial communities from Panama - MetaG Plot_23 | ecosystem: Environmental > Terrestrial > Soil > Tropical forest > Bulk soil | place: Panama | collected 2016-02-17
ATGAGCCGCGGTTTTCGTATTGGCGTCGTCCTTCTTCTGACGTTTGCGGCGTCATTGCCGATGCGTGGCCAAAATCCCGCCTCGCAAGCGGATCGAATTATCATTAAGGGAAGTATTCAAACAGCCACAGGGCAGCCAGTCGCTGGTGCCTCTTTGGCACTCGAGAAGCCCGGCGAATCTCCAATCCAAACGAAGAGCAACACCGACGGGACCTTCATTCTTAAAACTCAGCAACCCGGTAACTACGTGCTACGAGCAGAAAAGCCGGGATGGCGCACTGCTGTTACGCCTCCACTGACATTTTCCGTAGGAGAAGAGAGACACATCAATTTGGTTCTGGAAGAGTTGGAAACATCCAACGCTACAAAATCTTCTGCTCATTCTTCAGTCCCTGCGCCGGCAGCAATAGAACTTCATGACGAGCCAAGTTTCGTAGTCGAAGGAATCACTGATGGAACCAACTTTGGCGGGCATGGGTCCGACACCAAGCTGCGCACCAGTGAAGCCCTTACAAGAGAAACGCTGGCGCTCAAGTCCAACACATCAGGTATTACCACCACAAATTCTCCGGGATCGGAATCGCTGAGTCCTGAAGCGCGAGAAGTTGAAATCAATCTGCGAAAGAAGCTGGCGGAAGCTCCGGGAAGTTTTGATGCCACTTATCAGCTAGGGAGGTTTTACTTGGGGCTGAAAAGATATCGTCAAGCTATTCCCCTGCTCGAGTCTGCCTATCGCATAAATCCGAAGGACTATGCCGCCGCTTTCGAGTTAGCGAAGTGCTACGAAGGCAGCGGCGAGTTCCCACGGGCGCGCGAGCAAACGCAGAGGATGCTTTTAAGTTTTAACAACGCGGAGCTTCATCACTTGTTAGGCGATCTGGATGAGCGACTCGACGATTCACTAGCGGCGGTGCGCGAGTATGAGGAGGCTGCTCGCCTCGAACCCAGTGAGCAGAATTACTTTGACTGGGCAGCAGAACTTCTTTTGCATCGCTCGCCCGGGCCCGCGATAGAAGTGTTTGCGAAGGGAGAAAAGGCCCATCCTAATTCCGCAAGGATGCTAGCTGGACTCGGCACAGCGCTCTATGCCAGTGGCTCTTACAACGACGCGGCCCTACAACTCTGCGCTGCCTCCGATCTCAACCCTACGAATGCCATTCCTTACATTCTCCTTGGCAAGATGGAAAAAGCCACTTCCGAACCAATTCCCTGCGCTGAACAAAAGCTAGCCCGCTTCGTTCAGGGTCAGCCTAAGAACGCCGTAGCGAACTACTACTACGCTGTGGCGCTTTCGAAGCAAAGGCGAGGATCACGAGATGCTGCGGAGGCCCGGCCCATAGAAGCTTTACTGAATCAGGCGGTGAGAATCGATCCGAAGTTTGATGAAGCTTTTCTTGCTCTCGGTGTCTTACATTCCGAGCGAGGCAACTTCGAGGAGGCCATCCGCGCTTATCAGAGAGCTCTGGAGTTGAACCCTCTGCTTGCGGAGGCACACTATCGGCTTGGTCTCGCCTACAAACGGGTTGGCCAGGAAACGAAGGCCCAACAAGAATTCAAGCAATACCAGCAAGTCAATGAGGCAGACGCTGCCGCTCTGGAACGTCAACGCCGCGAAGTGCGGCAATTCTTGATCAATCTCAAAGGCCAGCAATAGTGAACAGCTTTTTCGATGTCGTGCTGCACTAAGCCATCTAAATTCATTTCTTCCTTTGGGCTGAATCAATAATCCCACTGCCTTCGCGAATGATGAGTATCTGGTTGGCTTTTACTTTGCTGAATCGTTCGACCTTCTGCGTGGTGGGCCATTTGACTTCGATGAGATCTACAGTTTGAGATTTTCCCAAACCGAAGTGCAGACGCAGGTCGGACTGCGACATTACGCTTGAACCGCTATGAACTTCATCCATCTGAATGTGCGTGCCAGTAGTCACTCGAACGCGTGCTCCGATAGCCGTGCTATTGCACTTAGTGCCGATTAGCTTGATCTTGATCCAGTTTTTCGCGTTGCCACCATCATTGCGAAGCAGTGAGGGGAGGTCATTCATGTTCAGGACCAGAGCGTCTACGTCGCCGTCGTTGTCATAGTCACCAAAAGCAGCCCCACGGCTGGAGAATCGTTCGCTGATGCCCGGTCCCATAACAGATGAAACATCTTTGAAACGCCCATCGCCGAGGTTCTTGTACACAAGACGTGGGTTCTTAAATGTTTGGCCCACTTCATGCCGATCGATTTCCGGATACACATGCCCGTTTATTTGCATAATGTCGGGCCAACCATCGTTGTCGAAATCAACAAAGCCGCAACCCCAGGCAACATACTGGTTGTTGATTCCAACTCCAGACGCGAACGTCACGTCGGTAAATGTTCCGTCGCCATTGTTGTGGTAGAGATTGCAAGTGTCGTCAGCGAAATTTGTTTTAAAGATGTCAAACCATCCATCGCAGTCGTAGTCTGCTACTGCAACTCCCATCCCTGATTGCTCATGACCATCTGCGCTGTACGCGCATCCAGCAACTACGGCGATGTCGGTGAAGGTTCCGTCATGATTGTTGCGGAAGAGAATGCTCGGTTGTGAGTCGACGGCTACGTAGATATCGGGCCAGCCATCATTATCAAAATCATATGAGACCGCCGTGATCGAATAACGTAGCCCCGGTTTCAAAATGCCCGCCTTCTCGCTGACATTCGTAAACGTTCCATCTCCGTTGTTGTGATACAGAAGGTTTGTATCGCCCGGGAGCCCGCGAGGTCCACACATGACTGGAATGCCTTTCCACTGGCAATTTGCGGCCTCACCACGAGCGGCGGTTTTTGCGGGATCGAGTTTGATGTAGTTGCAAACGAACAGATCCAGAAGACCATCACGATCGTAATCGAGCCAGGTGCAACCGGCTCCCCAGCGGATCTGCTCTTCGTAGAGGCCCGCCTTACGAGTCACGTCGGTAAACGTCCCGTCGCCGTTGTTGTGAAAAAGGATGTTGTGTCCCCAGAAACAGCAGAACAGATCATCCCAGCCATCATTGTCGTAGTCGCCGACGCAGACACCGGTCTGCCATCCCGTGCGCGCCAGTCCCGATTGTGCGGTGACATCGGTAAAAGTACCGTCGCGGTTGTTCTTGAAAAGATGTGAAGTTGGCGCAGTTCCCGCTGTCCACTGAGTATCGAGTCGATCACCATTGGTGAGATAGATATCTAACCAACCATCATTGTCATAGTCGAAAAAGGCGAGCCCGCTGCCCTTGGCCTCAACGATGTACCGCTTGCGATCCACGGAGCCCCACACATTGGGGACATTGAGGCCTGCCTGATGTGCGACGTCTACAAACACAACTGAGGAAGGCGTGGATTTTGAAACAGGGATTGCCTGCACGGCCAGGCTCTCCCTCCAGTTCCAGATTGGGCAGGTCAAAGCATTCAGCAGGCTATTGCCAAGAACGAAAAGGGAGGAACCGAGAAAGCGTCGTCGCGACAGATGCATAGGTTACAGGCGGCTCAGAGTGTGGGATCGGCAAGTGTTATTCTTCGCGGTTATTAATGCGATGATCAGCAACTTTCAAGCGCCTCCACCCGCGGATTGATGCTGGTGTCGCAGGAGGTCAATGTAGCATTTCCAAGGTTTGCTGAGCCACCTTGTTCTCGGGTTGTTGCCGCAATAGCGCGAGCAGCACCTCTCTCGCCTTCTCGTTGTCCCTTCCTATCATGTACAAACGCGCTAGGTTCAGATAAGCCTGATCATATTTAGGAGCGACTTGAATACAGGTTTTGAAACTCGCTTCCGCTTCCGAATAGTGTTGCTCACGGATCAGAATCACTCCCAGATTGTTGAGTGCATCAGCATAATTGGGACGCAGGTGCACTGCTCGCTGTAGATACTCTGACGCAGGAGAGAGCTGCTCTTGTTGGGCATAGAGCATTCCCAAACCGTAGTTAGCTTCAGGATTCTCAGGTTCGAGTTCGACAGCCCGCGAGAGAAGCGCCGCTGAGCGATCGAAGTTACGCTGCCGCCGATACACATTTCCGAGATTCAAGAGGGCAATGGCGTAGTCAGGACGTAAGAGAAGCGATTGTTCGAAGTCACGGATTGCATCATCCGTCTGCCCTTGCTGAGCATTCAGCATTCCCAGATTGTTCCACGCTTCCGAATAGTTCGGACGCAGTTTTAGCGTCTGCTCCAGGTGCTCACGAGCTTCTTTCAAATTTCCTCGACGTAGCTCAAGCGTTCCAAGGTTGTAATACGCTTCCGGATCCTGGGGCTTCGCAGCGATCACCTGGCGGAAGGAAGCGGCGGCTTGATCGAGATAGCCATGCTGAAAGAGTGCTACGCCGTAAGTGAAGTCGTTCCGCTGAAACTTTCCCTGGTAGAGAGTTCCCGTAAAGGGAAGCGCTTGCCGAATACGTTCGTCCACAGATTTCTGACGCTTTCGAGTGTCTGACAGCAGCTTTTCGGGATCAAACACTCCCTGGTACAGCTTCACGATCATGCCTTCATCGTCGATGAGGAAAGATGTAGGAAGACTGAGGTCCCTACGACGGTCGAATAGATAGCGATAGATGATGTTGTATATGCCGGCGAAATCCTGAGTCGCAAGCAAACTTGTAAAGGAGATCTTGTGCCGAGTGAGGAATGCTTTCACCGATGCCGGATCAGGCGGATCGTCCAGATTTGCGCCCAGGAGCTTAAGCCCGCTTCGACCTAAGGCCGGCAGATGTTTCTGGAGTCCCCTAATTTGATCTACACAGTCACTTGAAGAAGTCGTCCATAGCTGGAGGAGCAAGTGGTTACCGCGAAATGATCGTAGATCCCATAGTTTCCCGCTGACATCCGGAAGAGAAAAATCTGGAGCGCTAAGAGGCTCAATGAGCCATGTCTCAATCTTCGCTGGCAAAGGCTCCACGCCCGAAAAATCGCTCGATCGATCAAAAGAGGCAGGTGCAATGGCGAAGGGCTTAGCAGTAAAGCCTTTCTCCCCTTCGACGATCTCGATGCGATGGTTCGCTGGCAGGTCCTCAAACTCTGCACTCAAGCCGCTTGGCCAGCGGATCAAGGCGCGGACTGTCCCTTGCTGCTTGCCAATGCCAAAAAAAATCTCTTTGGTATGTTGCGCCAAAAAACCAGATCCCGCCGGAAGATATTTAGTTTGCCGAAGCGATCCAACTTCGATCGTCACCGCAGCACCAATTGCATCGCGGTTGCTTTTGGCTCCCTGCAGCCGGAATGCAATGGAATCGCCGATCTGTGTCATGGCATTGCGCAGTACACGGATTTGCGGCGCATTTCGATTCTTGAGAACGACCTCAAGTCGGCCGTCATGATCCAGATCTGTCAGTACGAAGGAACGGCTGTCATCTGGAAAATCCAAGTCCACCGTCCCGGAGATGTCGGAGAATGTGCCGTCGCCATTGTTCCGATAGAACAGATTCCTCTCTCGGCCACTCCACGACGCATCGGAGCGAATGAGCTCATTGATCGCGTTCCACCCTTGCTCGTATCTGGAGGACGACGTTGCATCTTGCCTTGATGTCCCGACGACATGCCTCCAAAAGAAGCTCGATACTTCACGATTGTCATCTCCCGTGATGTATCCGTTTGCCACATAGAGATCAGGATAGCCATCGTGGTCGAAGTCCCATGCGTCCGAACACCATGCCCAACGGCCAACATCTACGCCCGCTTCCTGTGCGACATTCCGAAACTTGCCCTTGCCGTCATTCCTATATAAGGAATTTCCGCGGGCATGCTGACGATAAAGTACGCGGATATTCTCCGGCTCGTTCTCGTGAAACAACTTTTCTTCAGAAACTCGCAGCCCTGCGGGAGACCACATATTGCCGACGTAGATTTCTTGATGCCCATCATTGTCCACATCAACCCAGCATGCGCTCATGCCTGCCCCGACATCCTCAACGTGAGCCTCGCCAGAAATCGACTTGAACGTTCCATCTCCGTTGTTGCGATAGAGGTTGCTGCGTCCGAAATCGTTGGCGACGTACAGGTCTGGCCATCCATTGGAGTTCAAATCACCCCAGGCGCAGGCAAAACTGTAGCGGTCATTGTCGACGTTCAATCCAGCTTCATCGGTTCGATCGTGAAACGTCCCATTCCCTTCGTTGTGAAAAAGGAAGTTCGGAGGACCATTGCGTGCGTCGAAGTAGGGGGCAGGATAATGGTATTGATCGAGACCGACGTAGTAGTTGTAGACGCAGAAATAGATGTCTAAACGTCCGTCCCGATCGTAATCGGCAATCGCAGCCTGAGTGAAACTCCCCTGAGGGGTGTGCGCGAACTTGAAGGCATCGCGCTTGAGGGAATATTTTCCCTTTCCCTGATTAAGAAAGAGCAATGGACCGCTTTCGGAAACGACAAGCAGGTCTTGCGCGCCTTTGTTCTCAAAATCGGCAAAAAGCGCGCATGATGTGTTATCGAGAACGTCTACTCCCGAAGTTTGAGTGATGTCCTCGAAGGTTCCGTCGCCGCGATTGCGATAGAGACGATTGGGGAGACCCGCAGGCTGACACACATAAAGGTCGTCCAGGCCATCGTTGTCGACATCGCCCACAGCCAAGCCATTGTTGCTGTAGACATCAATTCCGCAGGCTCCATCCAGAACGGAACGCCAATAATCCGTTCCGCGAAGCATCTGAAGCTCGTATGACTCAACTTTGCCGAACGCCGGCGAGCTGATGTCGATGAACGTAGGTGTGCGAGTTCGGCTTGCAGTTTCGCCAAGAAACTCCCACTTCAGTATCCGCCAATCACCCTGGGTGTCGCGTCCCCATTCAGTACGCCAATTTCCTAGTCGCTGTACCCGTCCACCATCCTTACGTGTACCAACAAAATCGTAGCGAATATCGGCATGAAATCTCGGCGAGGCCCCTGAAACCTCCTCTACCTTGACAACGGAGAACTCAGCCGTATCGAGTCGCGCTATTTCCGCGAAGTACGTCTGCAGCTGCTGCACAAATCGCTCAGGCGTGGATGATATCTTTGGAGCAAATTCCCTTCGCAACACCTCAATGCCATATTGGGCACGAACGGTTGTTTCCTTAATTGGAACCGGCATCGTAACCTCGATCGAGGGTGGCAACAATTTAGCAACATCCCCGACTCCGGTTGGCGCGGCTTTGAGTTTTTGGCCCCATTCATCAAGTCGACGTGCGATTTCAGACGCTTCCTTCTCATGCACATATCCATCCGCGCCAGGCATTACGTGACGAAGAAGGTCATCCAGCGAAGGTTTGGCTGGATAGTGAGGTATCAACCTGACGTTTGGCAGCGCAGCAAGGGGTTTCTCGCCTGTGCAGGCAGCTGAAAACCGGGACGTGAATGGCACTGCCCGAATTTGTCCCGGCAGGAAGAGCACCGGCGCCCAGCGCATGCCCTTTAGAAAGCTTCGACGTGAAACAACGCGGCCTTTTCCCGTTTTCCCAAGCATCGACGTAATCCGCGGAGCGACCGCCAACTCCGCATGTACCACCGGGCCGTCGCCCTGTAAGCATGGCCGCTTATCAAACTTGCCCGGCTATGGCAGCAGCTCGACCGACCGGCTCTTCCAGCAGCGCCGGCCCGGAAGACTGGCCCAATACCAGTTCGGCACTAATGCGATATTCCTTTCCTTGGGGATGTGGCGAGCCGGAAAGCTGATGGAGAGCATCGGCTGCTACATGCCCCAGCTCTTCGCGATGGATATCCACTGTGGTAAGGGAAGGATTGCTATATTCCGCAAGTCGAGTCTTGTCGAATCCGGTAACCGAGATGTCGTCTGGTACGCGAATGCCAGCACCCAGCAAGGCTTTGATCACACCGATGGCAGTTAGATCGTTGATCGCCATTATGGCAGTAGGCCTGACTTCCAGGTTGGCGATGGCTTTCCCAGCTGCAACTCCGCCTTCGAATCTCAAGTCGCCTGGCAGGATTGGTCCGGGCTCAAGACCTAGCTCCGTCATGCATTTCTCAAATGCTTGCAGACGGACCACGTTGGATTTGAGATTAGGTCTTCCCGCCACAAACGCAATGCGACGATGTCCGCAATCGTAAAGATAGTGGACGATCTGTTGGATTCCCGAAGAGTAATCAATCTGTAAGTTGCTCATGTACTGCCGAACAGGCACAAGATCCAGAAATGTGACCGCGATCTTCCTACGTGCGAGCTCATGGATGAGTCGAGGGCTGACCTCCGACGTCATAATTGCAACGCCACGGACTTTGTGTTCCATCATTCTTTCGGCGGCTTCCCGAGTGCGGCGTGGATCGTAATTGGTATCGCTCAGGATTGCGTTATAACCGAGCTGGCGCGCGCGCGTTTCGAAACCTTTAATGACTTCGGGAAAGAATGGATTCTCAATGTCGGAAACGATGATGCCGAGCGTGCGGCGCTCTCGCGACGCGAGATGGCGGGCATGAACATCCGGGATATATCCAAGACGTTTGACAGTTGAGAGAACGAGCTGGCGAGTACGTCGTCCAACTTTCCCTGTCTGGTTCAACACATTGGACACGGTTGCGATCGATACGCCTGCTGCCTTCGCTACATCACGAATGGTGAGGGTCATGAAGCTGCACATGCTCCTGGCGCGGGCACCGACCACAAGGCGGGACTGCTCGGAGCATTGCGCATAGTATCGCTTCGAAGAAAAATCTTGACACTTAACGTAACGACATGATAACTCTGTCGCGCTTTAGGTTAAACGCTTAATCTCTTTTTCGGCTTTGTTGCATTAGTCATCCGGCTTAATTGACGAGGTAGGTTGCTTTCCAGCGCATCCTCGATTGAGCAGTGAGCAAGTGCAAGTTTCGGACTTTACCGAAGCGGCCCCGTAGTACCGGCCCCTCCAAGACGTCGACGTATTGGTGAACAACAGATGCTCCGATTCGAATCGGACATCGCAGCCAGCGAGACTAGGAGAGTCGTCATGAGATCCCCTTCCTCTTCCTCCGCTACCCTACTCACATTTCTGGTAATAACAATTGGCATTCTTTGCCTTGGCGTGCAGTCTCTCAGCGCGCAAGTTGATACAGGAACCATTGTGGGAGTGGTTACCGATCAATCGGGTGCCGTCATCTCCGGTGCTAAAGTCACCCTCACGAACCTTGGCACCAACGCAGCGCTATCTACCACCACGGCGGCGGATGGCTCGTACAAGTTCTCTCCGGTCAAAATAGGCAATTACAAGGTCGACATTTCCTATCAGGGATTCCAGAGTGCGACTCAGCGCAATGTTGTTGTCAATGTCGGCTCGGATTCGCTGGCCAACTTCCAGTTGAGGCCTGGCAGCGTGACGGAGACGGTGGAGGTGACAGGCACCGCCCCGGTGCTCGAAACCCAGAGCGCTGCGGTCGGACAGGTTGTGGACCAGCGTAACGTGGACAGCCTTCCACTCAACGGCCGTAACTTCACATTCCTTGCGCAGCTCTCAGCCGGCGTAAACACGCCGCAGGCCGACACGCGCGGCAACGCTGCAAGTGGTGCCTTTGCCGCCAACGGTCTTCGACCCGCGCAGAACAATTATCTGCTCGATGGCATCGACAATAACTCTGACACAGTCGACTTCCTGAATGGCACGAACTTTGTCGTGCTGCCGCCGGTGGATGCGATTCAGGAGTTCAAGGTTCAGACTTCAAATTTCAGCGCAGAGTATGGTCGCTCCGGAGCCGCGGTGCTGAATGCAACGATCAAGTCTGGTACCAACAGCTTGCATGGAGCTATCTGGGAGTTTCTGCGCAACGATAAGCTCGATGCTGCTGACTATTTCGAGCGCACGTGTGGCGCAAGCGGCCCGTGCCAGACGCATAAAGGCGAACTTCGCCAGAACCAATTTGGATTTTCGGTTGGCGGTCCCGTAGTTGTTCCGAAGGTCTTTAACGGCCGCGATAAGGTGTTCTTCTTTGCCGATTACGAAGGCCTGAGGCGAATCCAGGGAACGATTCTTACTGGCTCGGTCCCAACCGTAGCGGAAAGAAACAGTAATTTCACGGATCTCAGCGATCTCATCACCGGTCAATCAGGCGCCGCCCGAACTGACCTGTTAGGCCGCTCGCTGCCCCTAGGAACGATTTTGGATCCAGCAACGACAAGGGCAGTAACGAAGAACGTAGTTGATCCCGTTTCCGGATTAGTAGCCACAAACACGGGATTTGTGCGCGATCCATTTGGCACATGCGCTCCAAGTACGACGACCTTCTCGCTAGCGGCCTGCAACCTCAACCATCTGTCCGCCATTCGCCTGGGTGCGAATGCGATCAACTTGCTGAAGCTCTATCCCCTTCCTACGAGCTCAAGTCTATTTTCCAATTTCGCAAATTCGCCGAAGCTGAACGAGTCCCGCAATTCGTTTGATTCCCGCATGGATGTCAATTTCAGCCAGAAGGATCAGACATTCTTCCGCTTCAGTCTGGTGGATGATCCTATTTTCATTCCCAGTATTTTCGGCGGAGTGGCAGACGGCGGCGGGTTCTTCCAGGGTCCTCAGACTGCCCTAGCCCAACAGGCAGCGCTGGCTCACACTCACGTGTTCTCTCCCAATTTGGTAAACGTAGCTCGCGTTGGACTCAACTACCTGCACACCACGCGTGCGGGACCGGTTGCGAACCAGAGCGGTATCCCAGCCCAATATAATATTCAAGGAGTACCGCAATCGACCCTGAATGGTGGACTTCCCGCTTTTGTCATTAACGGTCTGCAGACCTTGGGAAGCAATGCCTTCCTGCCGTCAGACGAAGTCAGTTCGACGATCCAAGCTACGGACGATCTGACGAAGATCTATGGGAAGCACACTTTCAAGATGGGATTTGAATTTCAGCACGTAAAGTTTTCGACTTTACAGCCTCCCTATTCACACGGTCAGTACAATTTTGATAATGGCTTCACCGATATCGCAGGCGGAGGAACAGCCTCCAACGTTGGCCGCGCGGCGTTCCTGCTGATACCGACAACCGCGTGCGGCAAGGCGAATAGTCTCTGCACGACAGCGAATGTACCTAATGGAATTGATTATGTGGGCGGAGCAAACCAGGTACAACTCTCTAATATCGCGCTCACTGACAACGGCAAGAATTACTATGGCACCTACATCAATGACGATTTGAAGTTGACTCAAAAGCTAACGCTCAACCTCGGCTTGCGCTGGGACTTCTTCGGTCTTGTCTTTGAGCACCATCACAACCAGGCGAACTTTGTACCTGGGGGCCCGCCGACCGGCGCGGCGATGTACATCATTCCCAACGGGCCAAACGCAAACAATCTGTCGACGAGTTTTACCTCGTTGCTCGCGCAGGACGGGATCCAGCTTGCGATTACCGATAAATATGGAGCGGGTCTTGGAAACTCGCAGAAGACGAACTTCGCTCCCAGATTGGGATTTGCGTTCCAAGTCACGCCTAAACTTGTTGCCCGCGGCGGATTTGGACTTTTTTATAACGGATTTGAGAATCGCGGATTCTCCCCTAATCTTGGTGAAAACTACCCTTTCCAATTCAACTTTAACTTCCAGGCCAACGATGATCACACTCCTGTGACCTTCCCCGGGTGCTCAACGGCTGGTCCTGGCAACACTGCTACATTGGAAACCGGCTTCTCTTGCACTCCCCTCAGTCCGTTACAGGTAAACGCGAAAGGGTTGACTCTTCGTGGTATTCAGTTCGACTATGCAACGCCCTATTCCATGGGCGGAAACTTTACCCTTCAGTATGAGTTGACGCCATCATTGGCCGTCCAAGCTGGGTATGTGACCTCGCTGGGTCGACATCTCGAGGTCTTCCCCGGTTCCAATCAGGTAAGCCAAATTCTTGGACAAACTCTGCCAACCGGAAAGACGATCACTAATTTCATCCCCTATCCAGACTTCGCGCGCGGCTCGAGCTATGCGATCACTGAGGGCTCGAGTCACTATAATGCCCTGCAAACTAAGATTGAGAAACGGTTTGCAACGGGACTGAGTTTCCTGGGTACCTACACATGGTCACAGGTGCGCAGTGATGCCACTGACTTGCTGAATAATGGCAGCCTGGCAGGGTATCGCGCTTCCGCAGTTCCTGGCTTCGGGATCACAGGAGACTATGGGTTAGCGTCGTTCGACATCCGAAACGTCTTCCACTTCAGTGGCAACTACCAGCTTCCATTTGGGAAAGGTAAGCGCTACATGAGTAGTGGCGGTGGTTTTGCAGATGCGGTCGCTGGTGGCTGGACAATCGTGTGGAGCACGACTTTGCAAGGTGGACAACCGATTACGCTTCGTTGCCCATCTGGTACTACGACAGGAACATCGTGTAACGACATCCGCATCCCAGGCGCGGATCCTTATGCTGGACCGCACGATGTTACGCAGTTTTTGAATCCGAAGGCATTTACTCAACCGTGCGTCCTTGATTCAAGCGGCAACCCCACGAGTTCGCCGGCGGGCTGCATTCCGTTAACTGGACTCGCTGCATTAGGCGGTCAGCAAGGGCAAGTTGCAGGACCCGGCTTCCACCGGTTGGATTTCTCCACGTTCAAGGAATTCCCAATCAAGGAGCGTTTCCGCTTGCAGTTCCGGGCCGAGATGTTCAACATCTTAAACCATCCGAATTTCAATTCTCCCGGATTTGGCGGCAACGGTGTGGTCGCCATCGCCAATGCGCTCAATTTCACGAGTACGAACTTCGGCAAAATTGGATCAACTCGCGACGCTCCCTACGATCCGCGACAGATCCAGTTCGCTCTGAAGTTCTATTACTAATTTTGACGGCACCGGGCCGGAGAGGCGCTTGCGAAGCGCCTCTCCGGTGCTTTTCGTTCTGCCGATGCCCGTTTTCCGGTGATAGCATACTGGTCCCGTGGTACCACTAAGGCGGCTTACATCTCTCTTGCTCCTCATCGCGTCCGGGTGCGCGGGGGCTCGGGCGACGACCAGCGAGCAAAGCGACCGCTTAGATCGCGACTTTCAGACTGCCGTAGCTCAGTACAACTCCGGCCGCTTCGCTGAAGCCACAGTCCGACTCGAGACCTTATTACGGGAGGTACCAGACAGCTTTGAAGTTCACGAACTTCTGGGACTGGCTTACTCGGCACAATCGCAAGACCTGAAAGCGACATCGCACTTTGAGAAAGCGGTAAAGCTGAAACCAGACTCGGCGGCAGCGAGAACGAATTATGCGACGAATTTGGCGCGTCGAGGAAAACTCGATCTCGCCGAAAAGGAGTTTAAGAGCGCCGTAGAACTCGAGCCAGGAACCTTCGATACGAATCACAATTTGGGTGAACTATACATTCGCTCTGGAAAGATTTCTCAGGCTGAACCGTTTCTCCAGCAGGCTCATCTGCTCAACCCTTCGTCCTACGACAATGGATATGACTTGGCTCTAGTGTATGTCCAAATGGGGAAGCTCTCAGATGCTCGGGATCTCATTCATGATCTCTTGACCCGGAAGAACACTTCCGAATTGCATAATCTATTAGGTGTTGTCGAAGAGAAAGACGAAAAGTTTGTAGCAGCGGCCAATGAATTCGAAACTGCGGCGCATCTGGATCCCAGTGAGAGCAATTTGTTTGATTGGGGGAGCGAACTGCTGCTGCACCGGACTCTCGATCCAGCCATCGAAGTGTTCCGGCAGGCTGCCCAGCGATATCCCAAGTCGCCGAGAGTCGCGATTGGCCTCGGCGTGGCGCTTTATTCGCGAGGGAATTATGACGATGCAGTCAAGTCACTGCTCACGGCAGCTGATCTGAATCCGTCGGATCCTGACTGCTATCGTTTTCTTTCGCGGGCTTACGACAGTTCCCCAGCGCAGGCCGAAGAGGTGATCCGACGGTTCCGTCGCTTTGCCGAGCTCCAGCCCAAGAATCCGCGTGCCCTCTATTACTACGCCATGAGTTTATGGAAGGGACGCAGAATGCAGGATACCGGCTCGGACCCGCATGAGATTGAATCACTACTAAAGGAGGCTATCCGGCTGGATCCCTCCTTGGCTGATGCTCACCTGCAATTGGGAAATCTTTACTCCGACCAAAAGCAATATACGGACGCTATCGGTGAATACCTGACCGCTGTGAAACACAGCCCTGAGCTGGCTGATGCGCATTATCGCTTGGGGCAGGCGTACGTTCGAACGGGCGAGAAGGATCACGCGCAGAAGGAATTTGAGCTCTATCAGCGACTCCGAGCGGAACATTTAGCGGAGTCTGATAAACAAAAAGCGGATATTCGACAGTTCGTCTATGCAGCAAAAGACTCGCCTACTCCAAAACAATGAAGCGGGTATTATTTGACTTCGTGAATCGGGAATCATAGCGTCGTGGGCATTTTTAATGTCCTGCTTTTCCCCAATACGCGGTGCGGAATCGAATGCCACGAACACAGGTGAAATCTGCCGTTCTCTAGCGCATGGTCGACGCGACTTTCTCCGCAGCGCTGCACACCTGATGCTGGGCAGCGCAATGCTGCGTTCGGGCGCCTTTGCTCTGGCTTCGAACGTCCCAAAACGGAAAATAGTCGTAATCACCTTCGGAGGCGGCGCCCGCGACCAGGAGACCTTTGCGCCAGAGGGTCAGGAAAACATTCCCAATTTGATGCGCGAGATGATTCCGCGATCGAGTTTCTTCACTCAAGTTGTGAATGGAGGGATTCTCGGTCATTACGTTGCGACGGCAAGCCTCGCTACCGGCGTGTATGAGACGATCAACAACTTTGCTTCACTTCCGCCCGAATATCCAACCGTCTTCGAATACTTCCGCAAGGAGTTGCGACGGCCTTCCTCGGACGCGTGGGTAGTTGCACCAAGCAATGGCTTTAATCGAATCGGAGAAAGCAACCATCGATCTTACGGAGGGGGGCTTGGTGCCGGCGTAATCCTCCCCAAGCACCTGCTGATGGCTGCAAACTCCGGCTCTGCCGGAGACTACGAACACTTACTGCGGGATAACTATGAAACGCCCTTCTACGCGCCGGAACTTGCCGGTAAAGAATTCGAACTGCAACAGTTGGAGCGGATTCTGAAATTATCGGTCGAGGATTTCAAGGCAAACGCGCGAACTCTGTCGAGCCCAGATGAGCTTTCCGTGTTTATTGCTCGACGTCTCATGCGCCAGGTTGCTCCCAGCCTTCTCTGGATCACGCTACACGACATCGACATTGCGCATGCCGGAGCTTACTCACTCTACATCGAGGGAATCCGGCGAACAGATCGGCTCTGTCTTGAGATATGGAAGACGATTCAGGCAGAACCGGAATACGCAGGCCGAACGACGCTTTTTATTCTTCCCGACTTTGGACGCGATTCAGACGATGACTCAGGCGGAAATGGCTTTCAGCACCATCGAACCGGCGATGCGCTTTCACGAACAACTTGGATGATGGCGCTAGGGGCGGGAATTCGCGAAGGAATCGTTTTTGATCGAAGGATTGAGCCTACCGACCTTGTGCCGACCATTGGCTCAATGCTGGGATTTTCCGCGTCCCTGTCACAAGGAAAGACGATACCCGAGCTCTTGTAGACATGCTGCCACGCGATCTCACATCAGAGCACTTCAGAAACTATGCTCCCGAAGCCAGGAGTTTGGCGACGAAGTATCTGCCGCTGTTGCGACGCTGCCCGCTGAGCTTCCTTCCCAGCGTGCTGCGTGAAATCATTGAATACGATTTCAAGTTTCCATCTGAACGTGAGGCGCTGCGAAAGGAACTCGAAGTCCTAAATTCCTTAGCGCCAGAACAATTGGATTCCTGGTTGAGCGGGTTCGCTCAGATTCGGCTTTCAAGCGAATTGGAACGTTCCGACTGGGTGAATGCGCCGCCCCAGTTTGTCGAACAACTCTCGGCACATCTTTGGACGACGCATCAACTCAACAACTTTCGAAGCGCAGCCATGGCGTATGCCGATCGTCTGCGCGTGGCAGCGCCCCCGCAGCCTCCGTCGGTGCCACGGCTTGGAATCAGTGTTATTGGAAAAGGAGTGGCTTCCTACGATCAGCCATTATTTCGAAAACTCCGCGCTCACGGCGCTTACTTCAGGCGTGTCAATCCGGAGAATGGACTGAAGACGCTCCTCGATGCAGTTGCGGCAAGAGCGAAAGCCCATCGCGCCGAATTCGCACACTGGTACATCGACGGTGGCGAGGCGGCTGATCACGACAATGCCCTGACCTGTATCTCATATGATTCGCTGGAACCATCAAGGAACGTTTTGTTGCGAAAGATGCGCTCTGAAATAGATCGTCCCGGAATGGGACCCGAGGCGCTCCGCACAATTCTTGCTCGTATGCAGCCTGCTGACATCGGACTAGGTAACGCTGGAAACGCCATTCTGGATCGCTTCCAACTGAAGCTGCTCACAGAAGGCTCCGGAACTCAGATCTTCAGTACAACATTCACGCAGTGGGCTGCCCGCGAGGCGTTGCGACGTGCTCAGCCGCTGACTTTGCTGGTGCGCTTTGCCCCACGGCAGCGACAGAAGCCGATGAATGAGCTGTTATCGGCCAGCCGGGAACGACCTGAACCTGATGTGATCGGCTCGCTCATCGACGCAGATATGGGTGCGTACTATAACTGGATCAATCAGCAGCGACTCTCCGGAACGGAACAATCTTCTTTCCTGGTTTGGTTCGAAGGGCACACCCAAGCTGTGGCGATCGGTCCTTCGATGCCGCGAGGAACGGAATCGAACGATGCGACGGAGTTGAAAGACCTGCTTTCCTGGATTGGCTAGCTTCACCAGACGAAATCAAACTTTCCGAATTGCATGACTCACATAATTCTGGCCCGTGTGGAGGACTGATGAGAAAGTTTTCACGGCGAGAGATCCTGAAGACCAGTGTGCTCGCTTCCGCAGCCGCGACTGTGCATGAGTTAGCACCGATTGCCGCAGCAATGGAGATTCGCCAATTTCTCCTGCCTCATCTTGCGAAGAGTTAATCAGTATTGCCCTGCAGCTGCAGGAGCGCGTGCACCTCAATCCCGAACAACGCTACCGGCTGGTCGGCATCGGATAAGCAACTTCCGCGAACCTGAGGACGTGTTGGAACAGCCAATGCTGTTTGAGTAAGGCAGAATTCAAGGAAGGTCCGCATCCTTATTATTATGTCGTCGCCGTGAGAGGGCAGCCTTCCCCTTGTACCGCGGTACAAAGCGGGCAAGCGCGACAGCCTGGGAAGCCCATCTGCTAGGCCTCTAGGTCATCGCCGGGCTGCGGCGATCAACTTGGCCGACGCCAGTTCCAAAGGGAGAACGGAGAAATCCGCGATTGTGCCCTCGCTGCACCGGTTTTGACACAGTAGGCTTAAAGGAAGTCAGAGTGCCAAAATGGGGCGACGATTTTCACAATCGCCAGTCGTCGGCCGCATTTTTGCGTCACACGGAGTTTTTGCGGAGCACAGGAAGCGCTCCCACCAAGAGCTTCCGCCGCATGTGGGAGGCGAAAGCTAGCAGCTAAACTTAGTCCGCTCCCACCGACGCCGGTCTCGCCTGTTTCATCATCTCTTCCATCTTCTTCTTCATCTCTTTCGGAGTTGGCTCCGCGACGTGCGTAGCCACCATCCACTTATATCCATCCGAATCGACAACGTTCCCGACGCGGTCTCCCCAGAACATGTCCATCACAGGACCTTGCGTCGTCGCTCCCAGGCTCACAGCTTTGGCAATCACTTTGTCCACGTTCTCGACGTATACGTACAAAGTTGACGGCGATCCGCCGAGGCTCTTGGCGCTGCGGTTACCCCACGCCGGATTCTCCGGTCCGAGCATGAGAGTCGCGCCGCGCAGAGTCAACTCAGCATGCATCGGCTTGCCATCCGGACCGTTCATGATGCCCCGCTTGCTGAATCCAAAAGCTTTTTCGTAGAACTTCACCGCAGCCGGAATATCGCTAACCGTGAGCGCCGCCGATACAGGTGAATAGTGCTTCTTATTGAGAGGATCAAGCTTTTTCTTAGCCACAGTCGTTCCTTTCCAAGTTAAGGCAGAAATTTTATCAGAGCTTCTTCGCCATGAATGCGAGGTGCAGCCCAGGTGGGACTCTCAGCGTTGGGCTTGAAATAGGAAACGCATCCAGCGATTACATCCAGCTTTACCACGGCAATGCTGCGTTGCTGCAGGAGAGCTTGGAAGTCGTACAGCGGACCGCAGCCGTCATCTTGGGAGCTATTGCTCCCGAGGTGGCGGAAGAACCGGGAGCGGCCGCCTCCAGCGCCTAGTAAACTTCTTGTCGGATGCGCGGAGTGGATTGGGGCCTTCTGCAAAATGGACTCGAAGAGGTTCGCAATAGTATCGCCACGGAAAGGCAACATGCCGGTCGCCATCTCATACAGTAGCGTTCCAAAAGAGAACACGTCGGTGCGCGTGTCCAGCTCCTTGCCCCGCGCCTGCTCGGGCGACATGTAAGCCACCGTGCCCACGGCGGCGCCTGGGCTGGTGAGATGCTCTTCGCTCATCGTGGACGCTTCTCCCGCTATTGCGGCCGCCTTCGCCCTGCCTTCTCCGGGCACGACCTTCGCCAGACCGCAGTCGAGGATCTTGGCGTGACCGCGCGATGTAACAAAAACGTTGGCCGGCTTGAGGTCGCGGTGAATGATGCCGGCCGCGTGTGCCGCATCGAGCGCGTCAGCGATGTCAATGCCGACCGAGAGCAGCAGTTCCAGATCTACTGGCCGCCCCGCACTCGTGTGCCTCAGTGTTTGGCCTTCGAGAAACTCCATAGCGATGAAGGTCTGGCCGTCCTGCTCGTCGACGTCGTAGATGGTGCAGATGTTGGGATGGTTCAGCGACGATGCCGCCTGCGCCTCGCGCCGGAAACGAGCCAGAGCCTGAGGATCGCGGGCCACCTCGGGCGGGAGAAACTTGAGGGCCACGAAGCGGTGCAGCCGCGTGTCTTCGGCTTTGTACACCACGCCCATTCCGCCGTCCCCGAGCTTCTCGAGGATGCGGTAGTGGGAGATGGTTGCGCCAATCATTTAGCAGGGATGGGGGTGGTGGCGGCATGTTAGGGAAAGCGAGTGGGCAAGTCAAATATTCGATCTGCGCAGTTTTGCACGAGTCAGCCTCGACAGTTCATGCTCTAAGCCCCAATTCAGACCCGCACGCCGCAGGCGCTTCACGCAATTCCCCAAACGGTACCAGGCGATATAGGGCGAGTGATCGACGATACGGAAGCAATCAAAGAATTGGGAACATTCGGATCGGTAAGTACCGATAAGTCGGCCTATGGAAGTAATCAGATTGCCGGGACTGCTGCAGCATCATTGTTTGCAGATCTTCTGTTACGCTCATCATTCTCAGTTTTAAATTGTTAGACTTTGCATTCGAAGCGAACCAATGAAATAGTCGAAACGGATGTGATCCAATCTCTGTCGCTACGGTGAGCGTTGCATACACTCGGAATTCACTAGCTGTCGTCGAGCAACCAATATGAAGCAGCCATGCGATGAAGCAGTGATCCGCTCTGCAGCATTGGGTGCGCCATGTGCGGATAAATCTCGCGGGTGGGTCCTTGCAGCCACAATTCTCGGCTCAAGCATGGCTTTCATCGACAGCACGGTCGTTAATGTGGCTCTACCTGCACTTCAATCGGACCTTCACGCTACCGTCGTCGATGTGCAATGGGTCATTGAGTCTTACGGATTGTTTCTTTCTGCCCTGATTCTGGTCGGCGGTGCCCTTGGAGACTCTCTTGGCCGTCGGGCGATGTTCCTCCTCGGTGTAGTTGGTTTCGCAACCGCCTCCATCGGGTGCGGTTTTTCGGCGAGCATCAAGAGCTTGTTAATATGGCGCTCGGTTCAGGGGATTGCTGCCGCATTCCTCGTGCCGGTTAGTCTCGCGATCATAAGTTCATCCTTTGACGAACAATCTCGCGGTAAAGCGATCGGGACGTGGGCGGGATTTACAACCATCACTACTGCCCTCGGCCCCGTTCTCGGAGGATGGCTGATCGAGCACGCTTCCTGGCATTGGATTTTCTTCCTTAACATTCCCCTCGCCACTCTTGTTTTGCTCATCTCGCTCTGGCACGTTCCCGAATCCCGCAATTCTGATCCAGGAACTGTGGATGGCTTGGGTGCGTCGATCGCAACTCTCGGTTTGGCAGGACTCGTGTATGGAAGTCTCGAATCGGCGGTTCTCGGGTGGACGCATCCCCGCGTGATCGGAAGTCTACTTTTCAGTGTTGCATTGCTGCTGGTTTTTGTGCGTGTGGAGAAGAGGGCACGCACACCGATGGTCCCGCTGACGTTGTTTCAGTCGCCAAGCTTCAGCGGCGCAAATCTCTTAACCTTGTTTCTTTATGCTGCACTGGGAATTTTCTTCTTTTTGTTTCCTTTGAATTTAATCCAGATCCAAAAGTACTCGGCGACCGCGACCGGTGCGGCTGTCCTTCCAATGATTTTGCTCATGTTCTTCCTATCGCGTTGGTCTGGAGGGCTCGTAACCTGTTACGGCCCCAAGATTCCACTCATTGTGGGTCCGCTGATTGCGGCGGCCGGATTCCTTCTTTTTATGGTTCCAAACGTAAACGCGCGGTACTGGATCGCGTATTTTCCAGCTTTTATAGTCTTGGGGCTTGGCATGGCGATCAGCGTCGCGCCACTGACAACGGTGGTCATGAACTCAGTCGACCAAGAACGTGTTGGCACAGCATCAGGGATTAACAACGCTGTGGCCAGAGTCGCAAGTGTGCTCGCAGTAGCGTTGTTGGGCGCAATCATGACGGCAGGCTTCGCTCACTCCCTCAGGCGGGCGAGTGACGCTTTGAACTTAAATGCCGACACCGTTCATCAACTTGAATCAAACTTCACCAAACTCGGCAACCTCGATGCGCCGCCCAGTGCTGATCCGCGAACCGCTTCTTCGATTCGTTGGGTCATTTCAGAAGCTTTCATCTTCGGTTTTCGCATCGTCATGCTGCTCTGCGGTTGCCTCGCTTTAGCAAGTGCTCTTGTCGCTTGGCAGAAGATACCTTCTCAAACTGCTGCAAGAGCTCCAGAATTCGGCGGTACTGCATCCACTACTTAAGATGTTGGACTTCAGCTCTGCCAAAGGCAGAACAACGAGCCCATCTGCCATCGCTCTAGGTCATCGCCTTTGCAGGAGGATCACGTTATGAATTAACGTGAACCGTTGGTCGCACGAGTGACAACAAAATTTGCGGGATAAACGGATAAGGGCACGAACTAGAGGAGTGTCGCTGCTAACAGCAAACTAGGCTCTGTGTCTGCCCACTTGCAGCGGCCGCGATGGAACCCAGCTTCAGCTCACTTTCGTACCGCTCCCACATGCGCGCGAGTCTGCCTTCAGGTGTGCTCCGCAAAAACCTCGTCCTCCCTTTTCCGCTCACTGTGTAACATTGTTACCTCCCCTTTCTTCCGGAATGATCTAGTTTTGGCGAACGACACGACGACTTCAGGGAAGACGATTCCTCTGGATGCCGCTTTGATCGAGGAGCTGAAGGAGTGGAGAGCGGAAACGCCTTATTCCTCAGACAGAGATTACGTCTTCGCAAGCACGAAGAAGAAGGGCAAGCAGCCTTACTGGATGTCGAAAATCATGCAGGTGTATATCAAGCCTGTTGCTGCAAGACTCGGCATTCCACTAAAGGGCTTCCATACTCTTCGTCACAGCTACACGACACTGTTGAGGCAGAACGGAAACAACCCCAAGGTTGTTCAAGATTTGCTGAGACATGCGTCATATCAGATCACAGCATTTGCTGAGACATGCGTCATATCAGATCACAGCGAATGTGTACGATGAAGCGATGTCGGCTGAGAAACGGCAAGCTCATAGCGAGTGATTCGTCTTGTGAGACCCGTACCTGGAGCCGTACCCGATGTTGGAATGGTAGAATCGTAACTGCCTGCCTTTTCAAGCGTCCCCGTCGTCTAGCCCGGCCTAGGACATCGCCCTTTCACGGCGGTAACACGGGTTCAAATCCCGTCGGGGACGCCAAACCTTTTCAAGACCTTCCAAGCAATGCACCAATTCCGCAGAGGCACAAAAAGGCACAACTCCGCGCGGAATTCTGTAA
>Ga0126378_10000898_pt1 | contig 21975 bp, 22 predicted proteins | sample PanSoiMetPlot_23_FD_92587 | JGI IMG/M metagenome (GOLD analysis project Ga0126378, IMG submission 92587) | Tropical forest soil microbial communities from Panama - MetaG Plot_23 | ecosystem: Environmental > Terrestrial > Soil > Tropical forest > Bulk soil | place: Panama | collected 2016-02-17
GCCGCGGGCGACCAGGCGACCGGATACCGGTCGCAGGAGTTGCGCAAGCGGATCGAGCGCGAGGTCCGCTGGCGGCACGTGCCCTACGACGACGAGAGCGACGGTCGCCTCATTGACCCGCGGACCCTGTCGATCGCGCTCGAGGACCTGCTGCCTGCCGAGCGGACCGTGGCGATCGACTCTGGCAACTTCATGGGCTACCCCAGCATGTACCTGACGGTCCCCGACGCCGACGGATTCTGCTTCACCCAGGCATACCAGTCGATCGGCCTTGGCCTCGCCTCGGCGATTGGCGCGGCGATCGCCCGGCCCGACCGGCTGACCGTGGCCGCGCTCGGCGACGGCGGGGCGCTGATGGGGGTGAGCGAGCTGGAAACTGCCGTGCGGTTGCGCCTGCCGATGATCATCGTCGTCTACGACGACGAGGCGTACGGCGCGGAGGTGCACCACTTCGGACCCGACGGGCATCCGCTGAACGCCGTCAGGTTCCCGCCGGTGAACATCGCAAAGATCGCCCGCGGCTTCGGCTGCGCGGCTGTCAAGGTCCGCCAGGAAGCCGACTTGTCGAATGTGCGCGAATGGCTGGACGGCCCGAAGGATCAGCCGCTGCTGATCGACGCCAAGATCACCAGCGAGCACGGTTCATGGTGGCTCGAGGAGGCGTTCCGCGGCCACTGACCGGCAGCGATGCCCGGCTCGGTCCGGCCGGTCCACCAACCGCTAGCTCGGCGGGGGAAGGTCGACCAGGCCGGCCAGGCTTGCGCGGTGGCGGTCGGCTGTGCCCATTCCGATCGATGAACTCTTAGCCCGCTTGAGGTACAAGTGCGCCGGGTGTTCCCAGGTGAAGCCGATCCCGCCGTGCAGTTGGATCATCTCCTGTCCGGCGAGCAACGCGGTATCTGAGCACACGGCCTTGGCCAGTGCGACCGCGACCTGTGCATCGTCGTTCGCTTCGGCGAGGCATGCGGCCGCGTATCGGGAGGCCGCCCGTGCCTGGGTCACGGCAACCCACCAATCCGCGATCCGGTGCTTGATCGCCTGGAACGAGCCGATCGCGCGCGCGAACTGGTAACGCTGCTTGACGTAGGCGAGAGTGATCTCCAGGGCCCTATCCGCCAGGCCGAGTTGCTCGGCGGCCAGCATCGCCGCTCCGGCGTGCAGCGCTTGAGCGACGGCCAGGTCGGCCTGGCGTCCGGCCGCGATCCGGCTGGCCGGAACGTTCTCAAGCGTCACGTCGCATAGTTGCCTGGTCATGTCGAGGGAGATCACAGGGGTCATGGTGAGCCCCGCATCCTGCGCCCGCACGGCGAAGAGCCCGGGCGGGACGCCATCGGCCGGGACCACAAGCACGTCCGCGGGAAGCGCGTCGGCCACGCCCGACACCTGACCGGAGAGCCGGTACGTCCCTGCCGCGTCCTGTTCTTCCCCGGGTCCGATCCTGATGCTGGGCGGACCCCAGCTGGCCGCCATGGAGCCGAACGGCACTGCGAGCGTCGCGGTGGCCGTGCCGGCCGCCAGGTTGGTCAGCAGTTCTTCGGCCGCGACCGCTTCGCCGGTCGTGGCGGCCTCGGCTGCGCAGAGCAGCGCGACCGTGGCGAGCACGGCGCTGCCCAGGTAGGGAACTGGCGCGACCGAACGGCCTATCTCCTCGGCGACCACGGCGGCCTCGCGGAACGACGCCCCCGCGCCGCCGAGCGCCTCGGGGATGAGCAGGCCCGCGCATCCAATATCAGCCGCGAGCGTCTTCCATAGCAGGCAGTCGTAGGTCTGTGCCGACTCGGTCCTGGCGAGCACGGCATCAAGCGGCGCCCGGTCATCGAGAACTGAACGGACAGCCGACCGCAGCTCGGTTTCCTGCTCGGTGTACGTCAGGTCTGGCAGCCGCATCGCCTGCCCCGCTTCCTCGGCGTCACCGGACGGCCGCTCGGTCTGCTCCTCGTCGCTCACTTGCTGCGTCACCGGGGCAGGTCCTTCCACGGCTTGTCCTTATCCAGCCGGATCTCCGGCGGCAGGCCGAGCACCCGCTCGGCGACGATGTTGCGCAGGATCTCCGACGTCCCGCCCTCGATCGAGTTGGCCTTCGACCGTAGGAAACGGTAGCCCGCGTCCCTGCCGTAGTAGTCCGCCCCGTCTGGCCGGTGCATGGTCCAGTCGCCGTACCTGAGTCCCTCTGAGCCGATCAGTTCCACCTGGAAGTCGGCGGTCTCCTGATTGAGCCTCGCGAACACCAGTTTGGCCCCCGATCCCTCCGGGCCCGGCTGCCCCGCCGCGAGCTGCTGGCGGAGCCGCTCGCCGGCCAGCCGCGAGACTTCGGCCGCCGCCCACAGCCGCAGCAGCCTGTCGTGCAGTCCTGGCGTCCGAAGTTCCGGGCGCTGACGCCAGGTGGACGCGGAGACGCCGATCATGCCGCCCTCGCGCGGGAGCGTGAACGCACCGAGCGCGACCCGCTCGTTCATGAGCGTGGCCGTGGCCACCGCCCAGCCCTGGCCGACCGCGCCGATCCGGTCACCGTCCGGAACCACCACGTCGGTGAGGAACACCTCGTTGAACTCGGCTTCACCGGTCGCCTGCCGCAGCGGCCTGACCTCGACGCCCGGTGCCTTCATGTCCAGGCCGAAGTAGGTAAGGCCCTTATGCTTGGGCTGCTCGGGGTCGGTCCTCGTGACCAGCATCGCGCGGCTGGCGATGTGCGCGGACGAGGTCCAGACCTTCTGTCCGCTGACCACCCACCTGTCGCCGTCGCGCACCGCCCTGGTCGCCAGGTTCGCCAGGTCAGACCCGGCGCCCGGCTCGCTGAACAGCTGGCACCAGATTTCCTCGCCGGTCCACAGCGGCCTCAGCCAGCGGCGTTTCTGCTCGTCAGTGCCGTAGACGAGGACCGTCGGGGCGGCCATCCCCAATCCGATGCCGTTGCGCTCTGGCCGGTTGGTTGGCGCGCCGACCGCGGCGAACTCCGCATCAACCACCCTCTGCAGCGTCCTGCTCAGTCCCTGACCGCCGAGCCCTGGCGGATAGTGGACCCAGGCAAGCCCGGCGTCGAACCTGGCCCTGACGAACTCCTGCCGGTCGGCCGTCGCCGGGTCATGCGCGGCGAGGAATTCGCGAACCTGGGCCCGCAAGCCCGCTTCGGTCACGCTGCCCGCAGGATGCTCGTTCACGTGGGCCTTACCGGAGCCATCGTGCCGCCCGCTAGCACAGCGGCCCGCCTGCCACGTAGATCACCTGGCCGGAAACGAAGCCCGCTCCCTCACTGGCCAGGAACGAGGCGACATGAGCGACGTCTTCTGGCTGACCCACCCGGCGAACGGGGATCTGCGAGGCGGCGGCCTTCTGGAAATCTTCGAAACCGATTCCCATCCGCGCAGCGGTGGCGGCGGTCATGTCGGTGACGATGAACCCTGGCGCGATCGCGTTGGCGGTCACACCGAACTGGCCGAGCTCGATCGCCAGCGTCTTCGTGAACCCTTGCAGTCCTGCCTTGGCCGCCGAGTAGTTGGCCTGGCCGCGGTTGCCGAGCGCTGAACTCGACGACAGGCTGATGATCCGGCCGAACCTCGCGTCCACCATGTACCTCTGACAGGCCCGGCTCATGAGGAACGCGCCGCGCAAGTGCACTCCCACGACCGTGTCCCAGTCGTCGTCGGTCATCTTGAACAGCAGGTTGTCGCGGATGACGCCCGCGTTGTTGACGAGCACGGTCGGCGGCCCGAGTTCCGCGGCGATCGCGTCAACGGCGGCGGAGACCTGTCCCGAGTCGCTCACGTCCGCGCCAGCGGCGAACGCCCGCCCGCCGGCGGCGGCGATCGCGTCGACGGTTGCGCCGCAGTCGCCCTCCTTCAGGTCGATGACCGCGACGGCCATCCCGTCAGCAGCGAGACGCTTGGCGACGCCCGCCCCGATCCCGCGCGCGCCGCCTGTGACAACGGCCACCCGCTGTGGCTGCTCCGACATCTGCCTCTTGCCCTTTCCTTAGCCGAAAAGCGAGCTTGGTCAGCCCTGGTACTTGCGAAGCTCCCTGCGGGCCAACGAGCGCTTGTGCACCTCGTCGGGCCCGTCGGCGAATCGCAGGCTTCTGGCCGCTGCCCACGCCGGGGCGAGCGGAAATTCCTGGCTGATCCCGCCGCCGCCGTGTGCCTGGATCGCCTTGTCGATCACCCACTCTGTCATTCGCGGCACAGCGATCTTGATGGCCTGGATCTCGGTGTGCGCGCCCTTGTTGCCGACCGTGTCCATCAGCCATGCCGTCTTCAGCACAAGCAACCTGGCCTGTTCGATCCGCACCCTGGACTCGGCGATCCAGTCCTGGATGACGCCCTGTTCGGCGAGCGGCTTGCCCCAGGCCACCCGGCCCGTGGCGCGGCGGCACATGGCCTCGAGAGCCCGCTCGGCCGAGCCGATCTGCCGCATGCAGTGATGGATCCGGCCGGGCCCCAGCCTCGCCTGAGCGATGGCGAAACCATCGCCCGCGCCGGCGATCAGGTTCTTGCCCGGAACCCGCACGTCGCGGAACTCCACCTCAGCGTGGCCGCCGTGGGTCGAGTCGGTGAATCCGAACACCCGCATGCTGCGTGTGACCGTCACGCCAGGAGCGTCGGGAGGAACGCAGATCATCGACTGCTGACGGTGACGGTCGGCGTTCGGGTCCGTCTTGCCCATCACGATCAGGAGCTTGCAGCGCGGATCCATCGCGCCCGATGACCACCACTTGCGGCCGTTAATCACATACTCATCGCCGTCACGCTCGATCCTGGTGGAGATGTTGGTCGCGTCCGAAGAGGCGACGTCAGGCTCGGTCATGCAAAACGCCGACCTGATCTGGCCGTCGAGCAGCGGCAGCAGCCATCTTTCCATCTGCTCTTGGCTGCCGAACTCGGCAAGCACCTCCATGTTTCCCGTGTCAGGCGCGGCGCAGTTCAGCGCCTCAGGCGCGATCGCCCCGCTGCGCCCGGTGATCTCCGCGAGCGGCGCGTACTGCAGGTTAGTCAGCCCGGCCCCGTGCCTTTCCGCGATCTCGCCGATCTGATCCTGCTGCTGACGCACGGTGAGGAACAGGTTCCACAGGCCCTGGCTGCGCGCCTGCGCCTTCAGCTCGTCGATCACCGCGGGCCGGTGCCAGATGTCACCTGCCGCTTCGGCCTGCGCGACCTGCTCGGCGAACACAGGCTCGGCGGGGTAGACGTAAGAGTCCATGAAGGCATGTAGTTTCTGCCGCAGTTCCTCGGTTCGCACGTCGTACCCGAAGTCCACCTGGCGCCTCCCGACGAGTCCGGACAAGCGTACCTACCGGCCGGTACGGTCACACGTTACGGTCTGGTGGTGTAAGCGGTCGAGACGGCCAGGTTCCCAGTGCTGGCCGCATACCGCTACTTCAACAACAGCTTGCTGATCCGCCGGCCGGCGACCGCGAGGCCGAAGGCCCCGAGCGCCGCCAGGTAGGCCACGCTCCATAGCAGCGAGGGGGCGACCGCCCCGAGGGTAAGGCCGCGGACCAGCACCACGCCCTGGTACAGCGGCGTGCACTCGACAATGACCTGGACCGGCCTCGGATAGACGCCGAGCGGATAGAACGTGGTCGAGAACAGGAACATCGGCACCGTGGCGAGCATGACGAACTCAAAGTGCTGCCAGCTCTTCATGTACGTGGTCGCGGCCATCCCGGCACCCGCGAACGCGAATCCGATCAGCAGCGCCGACGGCACATCGAGCACCGCCCACGCCGAATGCGCGAGGCCCATCGCCAGCATGATCACCATGAACGCGATCGCGTACAAGCCGCCCCTGATCAGCGCCCAGCCGATCTCGCCAAGCGCGATCTCGTCGGCCCGCATCGGCGTCCCAAGTGCGGCGTCGTACAACTTGGCGTACTTCATTCGGAAGAACACGTTGAAGGTGGAGTCGATGACGGCGCCGTTCATCGCCGAGGTGGCGAGCAACGCGGGAGCGACGAAACTGGGGTAGCTGACCGGGTGGCCGCCTGGCCCGGTCACGGTACCGACCAGCTTGCCGATCCCGATGCCGATCGACAGCAGGTAGAACAGCGGCTCGAAGAACCCAGAAATCAGCACGGTCCAGGCGTGCCGGTACGCCCGCGCGTGCCGCTCGATCAGGTGCGCGCTCCCCGTCCCGCCGAGGCCCGCCCGTCTGGCGCGCAGCAGCGCGACCGGCAGGATCCGCAGCGGCAGCTCCCTCACCCCAGTCGGCAACGATCTCGAATGCCTCGGCGCCGCGCGACTCGCTGCATGGCTCTCGCGCACCTCAGGCATAGAGCCTCCGCCGGTAGGTGCGGTTCCCAACGGCAACACCAAGCGCCGCCACGGCGAGCAGATAGCACACGTGCACGGCCGACCCGCCCGCCTGCGCGGTGCCGAGGCTGAGCGATCGGCACAACGCGACCCCATGCCACAGCGGAGTGACGTACGCCAGCGGCCGTATGTAGGAGGGAAGCTGGGTGACCGGGAAGAACGTGCCGGAAAACAAGAACAGCGGGATGATCCCGAAGCGGAAAAGCATGGCGAACGAAGTGTCCTTGGTGCAGGTCATCGTGTACGCCTCGATGGGAGCGCCGAACGCGAGCCCGGTGAGCACGGCGGCCGGCAGCGCGGCGATGACCCAGGCGGACCTGACAGCTCCGAACGCCGCCATCACCGCGAGAAAGACCGCCGAGTTCATCGTCAGCCGGAGCGTCGTCCATAGCAGGTGGCCGTGAAACAGGTCGGCCGGGCGCAGCGGGGACGCGATCGCCGCCTGATAGGTCTTCAGCCACTTCACAGAGCCGTAGACCGGGTAGGTCGACTCCCCCATAGCGGTCTGCATCGCCGCGGCAGCCAGCAGGCCAGGGGCGAGGAAGGCGAGGTAGCTGACACCGCCGATGCTGGTTGTGCCGTGTCGGTCGACCAACGTGCCAAGGCCAAGGCCCATCGCCCCGAGGAACAGCACCGGGTTGAGCACGCCCGAGTAGAACGAGCCCTGCCAGGTACGCCGGTAGTTTGTCAGCCAGAATCTGAACTGCCTGGCAGCGAACGATCGGGCCATCAGTCTTCCAGCCGCCGGCCGGTCAGCCGGAGGAACACATCCTCGAGCGTGCTCCTGCGCACGAGGGAAGTGGCCGGCTGAAGCCCACGGGCACGCACGGCGTCGAGCGCCTCTTCACCGTCCGACGCGTAGATCAAAATCCGGTCGGCCAGGATCTCCACCCGCTCGGCCGAGACATCGGCCAGCTTGTCGGCCGCCTGTTCCTGCTCCGCGAGCGCGAACCTCAGCTCGAGCACGTCCGGTGTGGAATAGGTCTCGATCAGCTGCCGCGGCGACCCCTCCGCCGCGATCTTGCCGCGGTCCATCACCACCAAGCGGTCGCAGAGTTGCTCGGCCTCGTCCATATAGTGCGTCGTCAGGACCAACGTGACTCCCTGCTGCTTCAGCCGGTACAGCCGGTCCCATACGACATGCCTGGCCTGCGGGTCGAGCCCGGTGGTCGGTTCGTCGAGCAACAGGATCTCGGGCTCGCTGATCAGCGACCTCGCGATGGTCAGGCGCCGCTTCATGCCGCCGGAAAGCGGCTCCACCTGGTCGCCTGCCCGCTCGGCGAGCTGGACGAACTCAAGCAGTTGCGCTGTCCGCTCCCTGATCACCTCTCGCCGCAGGCCGAAGTAACGGCCGTAGATCAAAAGGTTCTCGCGAACGGTGAGCTCGACGTCGAGCGTGTCCTCCTGGGGGACCACACCCAGCCTCGCCCTGATCGCCGGGCCGTCGATGACCGGATCCATCCCCAGTATGGTCAGCTCGCCTCCAGAAGGCGGGGACACGCAGCCGATCATCCGCATCGTCGACGACTTGCCCGCGCCGTTCGGGCCGAGAAAGCCGAATACCTCTCCGCGGCTCAGCTCGAAATCGATCCCGTCAACGGCGGTGAACTCGCCGAACCTCTTCGTGAGACCCCTGGCGCGGATCATGATTGCCGGATCAGCCACGTCCGCGACCTTACCCGGCGGGTCCGACACCACCGAGTGATTTAGCCGTGGGGCGAGGCGAGCGATCAGCTAGGTGAAGGCCCAGGCTGATTCACGCTCTGTGCACCGCGCCGCGGCCGACCCGGGTAATCTTGCCGGCAGTGCTTTGACACCAGAGGGCGCTTTGGCGGCCCGCGGTGTGGGTAGCACCGCCAGGTGATGGCGTGGTCACCGATGGTGGCACAAGTGGACGGAGGACGGCCTCGGTGAGCGGTGTGCGAGGGCTCTATGAGCGTTTCCGGCTGCTCATCCACGAGGGCGCCAAGTTCGGCATCATCGGCGGGATCGGCGTCGTGATCTACAACCTCGTCAACGGCTGGATGCACTTCACCCTGCACCTCGGTCCGCTGACGTCCGCGACCATCGCGGTCGTCGTCACCACGATCATCAGCTATGTGGCGAACCGGTACTGGAGCTTCCGGCACCGGGAGCGCACCACCGTTCCTCGCGAGACAATGATGTTCTTCGCGCTGAACGGGGTCGGGCTGGTCATCCAGTGGGCCGCGGTCGGCATCACTTACTACGGCCTCGGCGAGACCGGCAAGCTCGCCAACGTCGTGGCCAATAACGTCGGGATCGTCCTCGGCACGTTGTTCAGGTTCTGGTCGTATCGCAGGTGGGTATGGGCCGCGGCCCGGCCGGCGCCCGAGGGGCACGAGGCGATTGAGCCCGCGTTCGCGCGGGCACCAGGGCAGGTAGACCAGTCTCTTTCGACACCAGATGAGGCCAGAAAGCCGCATTGAGCAGTACCCGCCCTCCGTCTAGCTCGTTCCAGCAACTCGCTGGCTTGTACCGGCGTTTCCGGCAGCTCATACACGAGGGCGCCAAGTTCCTCATCGTCGGCGCGATCGGGATCGTAGTCACGAACCTGGTCTTCATCCCGCTGCACGGTCCGCTCGGCCTCGGCCCGCTGACGTCTGTCACGATCGCGACGATCGCGGCGACCGCCGTCACCTTCCTCGGAAACCGGTACTGGAGCTTCCGGCATCGCGAAGGTGCGGGCACCGCGCGCGAGGGCGCGACGTTCTTCGTGCTCAACGGGGTTGGCCTGCTGATCCAGTACGCCGTGCTCGGCTTCAGCAACTACGCGCTCGGCCTGACCACGAAGATCGAGAACGTGATCGCGGTGAACCTCGGGATCGGGCTTGGCACCCTGTTCAGGTTCTGGTCCTACCGCAAGTGGGTTTGGGTGCCGCACGAGGTCATGCTGCGACGACTGCGGCGCGGCAGGCATCGCAAGGGACGTCAGGTTGAGGCTGCGCCGGGGTCGGTGCCCGCGGTCATCGGCGCGGTGTTGCCAGATCCGGACCGCGAAGCTCGCCGGACAACGAGTCGGGACGCCGGGATTTGAACCCGGGCTCTCTGGTCCCCCAGACCAGCGCCTTAACCAAGCTGGGCCACGTCCCGTCGCCCTGTCGGACGCACAGATCATAGCGCAGGAAGCAAGACCGGCCGGCGGCGCAGCGGGCGCGAGGCAGCACCATCCCGCCCGGTGCCGCAGGTAGGCTGACAGCCAACGCGACGACGGAGACGAGTAGCGCCGGGCAACGCGAGCGAAGAGAGCCGCCGGAAGCTGGGAAGGCGGCCTCGCGTCCGGTCGCGAAGACACTCCCGAGTGCGGGGAGGAACGGACACCGCGCCCAGCGGTGCCTCACATGCCCCGCCGGCCAGCCCCCGTGACCGGGCAATGAGGCCGCGACGCCGGTGCGCGCGCACCGGCCGCGACGAAGGTGCGGTGGCACAGCGAGTTCCCTTCTCGCCCGCACTCCCAAGGGGCACAACAGATCCCGGGAGTGCCTCATGACCGCTATCAGAGTTCTGGCCAGCGAGCTTGGCTCGCATATCGGCCAGCAAGTCCGCGTGGCCGGCTGGCTGCACCGCAAGCGCGAGCTCAAATCGGTGACGTTTCTGATCATCAGGGACCGCTCCGGGCTCGCGCAGGTCGTGCTTCGCGAGGTGGCCGTCCCTGCCGACCTGACCGAGGAGACCGTGATCCAGGCCATTGGCCAGGTGATCGCCAGCAGCCAGGCTCCGGGTGGCGCAGAGATCTCCGGGCCGCAGCTGACCTTGCTCAGCCCGCCGGCCGAACCGTCGCCGGTCGACCTGTACCGGCCGACCCTGACAGCCGCGCTGCCGACCGTGCTCGACCATGCGCCGACGACGCTGCGGCATCCGCTGCTGCGGGCCGGATTCGAGATCTCCGCGGCGAGCGTGGCAGGGTTCCGGGCCGCGCTTGACGCGCGGGGTTTCACCGAGATCCAGACGCCCAAGATCGTGGGTTCGGCCACCGAGTCGGGAGCGACCGTGTTCGCGATCGACTACTTCGGTCAGCCCGCTTACCTCGCCCAGTCTCCGCAGTTCTACAAGCAGGCCATGGTCGGGGTGTTCGAGCGGGTCTACGAAACGGGCCCCGTGTTCCGCGCCGAGCCCCACGACACCGCCCGGCACCTCGCCCAATACACGAGCCTCGATGCCGAGTTCGGCTTCATCACCGATCACCACGACGTCATGGCGATGCTGCGGGACGTGCTCGCCGGAATGGTGGCGGCAGTACGCGAGCGAGTTCGTTGCGCAACGAAGCTCCTTGACGTGATCTTGCCGCAGATTCCTGACCCGATTCCCGAAGTGCACTTCGCCGACGCGCAGGGGTTGATCGCGGCGAGCGCCGGGTGGGACCCGCGGGGGGAGCCCGACCTGTCCCCTGCCGACGAGCGGTGGCTAGGCGAGTGGGCGGTCCGCGAGCACGGCAGCGAGCTGCTATACGTGACCGGGTTCCCGCTGGCCAAGCGGCCGTTCTACACTCACCAAGACCCGGAGCGGCCCGGCTACTCGCGCGGCTTTGACCTGCTGTTTCGCGGCATGGAACTGGTAACCGGCGGGCAGCGGCTGTACAGGTTCGGCGACTACCTGGCTGCAATCGCCGAACGCGGCGAGGATCCGGCGCGGTACGACGGATACCTGCAGGCGTTCAGGTACGGCATGCCGCCGCACGGTGGCTTCGCGATCGGCCTTGAGCGCTGGACGGCGCGGCTGACCGGGGCGGCCAACATCCGCGAGGTGACGCTGTTCCCGCGCGACCTGCACCGCCTGTCCCCGTAAACCAGCAGTGCTGGGATGACAGATGATTTTCTGCAATATATGGCTAAAAATCATCCGCGATCATGGAAATCACAGGCCGAGGGTGATCGCGTCCACCTCATTGCGTTCTTCGGCGGTCGGGATCCAGTCCGCCGCCGCGGCGTTGGCCTTCACCTGCTCGGCCGACATCGCGCCGGCGATGACACTGGTGCAGCCAGGCTGCTCGGCCAGGCACCCGATCGCGACCTCAAGCAACGAGACGCCGTGCGCCTCCGCCCAGGCCGCGAGTGCCTCGACGATATCTAGCTTGGCCTCGGTCACGTAGTCGTCACGGCCTGCCAGGCGGGTGCCCTCCGCCGGCGGCTGGCCGCGCCTGATCTTCCCGGTGAGCAGGCCGTTGGCCAGCGGGAAGTACGGCAGAACGCCCAGGCCGAAACGCCGCGCCGCGGGCACGACCTCGGCCTCCGCCGCCCGCTCGAGCAGCGACCAGTGGTTCTGAGCCGACACGAAGGGCACGTCGCCTCCGCGCTCGGCAACGCACGCGGCCTCGGCGATCTGCCAGCCTGAGAAGTTCGAGTTGCCCAGATAGCGGACCTTGCCTTCGGCGACAAGCTCGCCGAGCGCCGCCAGGGTCTCGGCGATCGGCGTCACCGGGTCGGGGGTGTGGATCTGGTACAGGTCGATGTGGTCAGTGCGCAGCCTGCGCAATGACTCTTCGACCGCCCGCCTGATGTACTTCCGGCCGCCCTTGGCACCCGCGGCCGGACCGTACCCCAGGTCGGCGCCCTGGTGACCGAACTTCGTGGCGAGCACGACCCGGTCCCGGCGGCCGTTCAACACCTCGCCGAGCAACTCCTCCGACTCGCCGCTGCCGCCGTAGGTATCAGCCGTGTCGAGCAACGTGACACCGCAGTCGATCGCCGCGTCTACGACCGCCCTGGTACCGGCAAGGTCGAGCCGCCGGCCGAAATTTTTAAATCCTACGCCGACCACCGAAACGACCAGACCGGAGTTGCCGAGTGCCCGATAGCGCATGAGTCCCTGCCTTCGCCTGTCGTCGCCGCCGCCTGCCCGCCGATCAGATCGTATCGACCGCGCTCAACCGCCCGGAGCCCTGATCGGTGGCGCGGTAGTCTGTGCCGCACCATGCGAGAACCCGTGGCGCCAGGACCCGTGGTCCTGCGGATCAGGCTCGGGGCGACGCTGCGCCGCCTGCGCGAGTCGCGTGGCATCACGGCGCAGCGTGCCGCTCAGCACATCCGCGGCTCGGACTCGAAGATCAGCCGCATCGAGCTTGGCCGACATGCTGCCAGGGAGATCGACGTCTCCGACTTGCTTGCTCTGTACGGGGTCACCGATCCTGACGAGCGCGAGGCGCTGCTCGCGCTCGCCAGCCAGGCTCTCGCCCCGCCTTGGTGGCGGCCGTATACGGACCTGCTGCCGGCCTGGTTCCAGGCCTACCTCGGCGTCGAGGAGGCGGCCGAGTCGGTCAGGACGTACGACACCCACTTCGTTCCCGGCTTGCTTCAGACCAGCGAGTACGCAGCCGGTTTGCTCGCTTCCGCCGGGTTCGCCGCCGACCAGGCCGCGAGGCTGCTAGAGGTACGCGCCAGCCGGGTCGATCATTTCCTGGCTGGAGGGTGGCGGCTGACGGCGGTAATCGACGAGGCAGTGTTGCACCGCCCGGTTGGCGGCCCGAGTGCGTTCGCGGCGCAACTCAAGCACCTGCGCGATGCCGCCGGATGGCCGGGAGTGACGATCAGGATCAGGCCGCTGGCCGCCGGCCCGCCGCTCAGCCCGGCGGGCTTCACGTTGCTGCATTTCGCGGACGGCTTGCTCCCCGACGCCGTCTACTCCGAGCAGCTGACGACCGCAAGCTACCTGGACCGCCCGGCCGACGTGGCGCGGTACGAGGCGGCGATGGACCTGCTAGAACGCAGCAGCGTCCGGGCCGAGCAGGCCGCGTCCGTTGTTGACGCCGCGCTCGCCGGGCTGGGCTAGGCGCATGCCTTTGCAAGGTCGGTGATCAGCCCGGCCGACTCGCTCGGCGAGAGTGCGGCGGCACTGAGCGCGTCGAATGTCATGCGCATCGCCCGCACCTCGGGCGCGCGCTGTTCGAGCAGCACGTTGCCGCGGATGCCTTCGGCGCACGCCACGTCGTCGTCGGCTGGCTCTGCGAACGTCAGGATGCCGAACGACGGCGTCAGCACGTAGCGCGGGGTGCCATTGAGCCTGAGCACTTGGATCGTCACGTTCGGCGGACGGCCCTGCGCGAGCAGGTGCTCGAACTGCCGCCGCATCACGGTGGGCGGGCCGATCGAGCGGAGCAGCACCGCCTCGTCGAGTATCAGGCTGAGCCGGATCGGGTCGTCACCGCGCAGCACATCCTGCCGGCGCATCTGGATCGTCAGCAGCCGGTCGACCTGCCGGGGAGCGAGGTCTGGCCGGCGCGCGGCGATGACCGCCCTCGCGTAGTCGGCTGTACGCACCAAGCCGGGCACCACCTGCGCACCGAACGCCAGCATTCCATCAGCCTCTGCCTCGAGGCCAAGGTAAGTGCCCAGGCCTGGCGGGAGCACGTCGTCGTAGGCCACCCACCAGCCCTTGCGCTGGCCCTCCCGCGCCATGTCCATGAGGAGCCTGCGGCGCACCGGATCGGCCACGCCGTACAAGTCGAGCATGAACGCGAGGTAGCTCGTCCTGGTTGGCGCCTTGCCCGTCTCGATCCGCGACAGGGTCGACGGCGCCACCCCGAGGCGCTCAGCCACCTCCTCGAGCCTGAGCGAGTTCTGCTCCCGCAGCTGTCTGAGATCGGCGCCTAGCCTGCGCCGCCGCATGGTCGGTCCTGCCGACGTCGGTCCTGCCGACACCAGTGCTCGCCTCCTGCGCTGACAACATCCTGACTGACGATCACCATACAGACTCATAGTGACCTGATGAGATCCCATTTGCAATCTCATTGTGTTAGCATCCTCAGTGCATTTGCTGACAATGCATTCCCATACGCGTCGCGGGAGGAGTCGCTAATGCCCGCCGAGGCCGCACTGGTCCGCGATCGGATCGCTGACCCGGCGTTACTGACCCACTGGCTGGCACTCGGCCGCCTGACGCTGCCGGGCGAGCCGCGGCATGTCCGCTCCGCACGGGTGTTCGTCGAGCAGACGATCGGCGCTCATCATCGGCGCGCCGACGAGGCGCTGTTGCTGACCTCGGAATTGGTGACCAACGCCGTCACGCACAGCCGGTCACGGCTGCCAGGCGGAGCGATTGACGTGGTGGTGGCGGCGAAGATCGCTGGATTGCTGATCTCCGTGACTGACGACGGTTCCGACTCCACGCTGCCCGAGATCAGCAATACCTCGTGCGGTGAGCACGGCAACGGCCTGCTGCTGACCGACCGAATCGCGGACGGCTGGGGGTACCTGCGATGTTCGCATCGCACCTTGGTCTGGTTCAAGCTCCGCACGAACAGCGGCACGCCGTCGACAGGGAGTCAGTTCTGACGGCGTGGCTGCGCGCCCGGCTCAGGCGCGCCGTGCGGCGCGCGAACCGCGGCCCGACGCACCTGCCCGCTTCTCGCGCAGACGCATCGACAGATGCACGGGGGTGCCGTGGAAGCCGAACTCCTCGCGGAGCCTGCGCTCGATGAACCGCCGGTACCCTGCCTGCAGGAAGCCAGAGGTGAAAAGGACGAAGTGGGGCGGCCTGACCCCGGCCTGCGTCGCGAACATGATCTTTGGCTGCCTGCCGCCGCGCACTGGCGGCGGGGTAGCGGCGACGAGTGCCGACAGCCACGTATTCAGCCTGCCGGTCGAGACCCTCGTCTCCCAGCCGGTCAGAGCTGTTTCGAGAGCGACGACGAGCCTGTCGACGTGCCAGCCGGTCAGCGCCGAGAGGTTGACCCGCTGCGCCCACCGCGCTGTGTACAACTGCCGGTCGATTTCGCGGTCGACGGCGTGCCTGCGTTCCTCGTCAACCAGGTCCCATTTGTTGTACGCGATCACGAGCGCGCGCCCCGCGTCGATCACCATGGAGATGATCCGCAGGTCCTGCTCTGCCAGCGGCTCGCTGGCATCGATCAGGACTACCGCGACCTCCGCGCGCTCAAGCGCGCGCTCGGTCCGCAGCGCAGCGAAGTAGTCGGCCCCCTGCGCGTGGCTTGCCCTGCGCCTGATCCCGGCCGTATCGACGAACCGCCAGGTGGCTCCGCCCAGCTCGATCAGCTCGTCAACCGGGTCCCTCGTCGTGCCAGCGACCGGGTCAACAAGCACCCTGTCCTGCCCGGCCAGCTTGTTGAGCAGGCTGGACTTGCCGACGTTGGGCCGCCCGACGAGCGCAACCCGCCGCGGCCCCGAGTCGGCGTCGAGCCGTTCGGCAGGCGCGTCAGGCAAGGCGCCGAGAATCGCGTCAAGCAGGTCACCGCTCCCCCGCCCGTGCAGTGCGCTCACGGGATAGGGCTCGCCGAGGCCCAGCGACCACAGCGAGTGCGCTCCGGATTCAGCGGGCGCATCGTCGACCTTATTGGCGGCCAGGATGACAGGCTTGCGCGACCGCCGCAGCACGTTCGCCACGGCTTCGTCGGCGTCAGTGACGCCCACCACCGCGTCGGTCACGAACAGCACTGCGTCGGCAGCGTCCGCGGCGACCCTCGCCTGCGCGGCGACCCGGCCGGCGAGTGCGGCCGACCCCTCGATGGCCGGCTCCCAGCCGCCGGTGTCCACCAGTGTGAACGCTCGTCCCCGCCAGGTCGCGTCGTAGGCGACCCGATCCCTCGTGACGCCTGGCGTGTCTTCGACCACCGCCTGACGGCTGCCGAGTATCCGGTTCACCAATGTCGACTTACCGACATTAGGTCTGCCGACCACGGCAAGCACAGGGACGAGGTCGTCCTCCATCAGCAACCCCGGCTGGCCCTGGCCAGCGCCACGATGCGGTCGATGACGGAGTCGAGCGGCAGGTCGGTAGCGTCGATCTCGACGGCGTCCGCGGCCTTCTGAGTCTGCGGTGCGTCCTGCCGGTCTCGCCGCGCCTGCTCGGCAAGGGTGAGGCCCACGCTCGGAGGCTCGGCCGCTGATAGCTCGGCTGCCCGTCGCTCCGCACGCACCTGCTCGCTCGCGGTCAGGAACACCTTAACTGCCGCACCGGGGGCGACCACCGTACCGATATCGCGACCTTCGACCACGATCCCGCGAGCGCAGGTCACGGCGTTGGCGATCACCTCACGCTGCTGTGCGATCAGATGGCTGCGGACCTCTGGAACCGCGGCGACAAGGCTGACGACATTCGACACCCGGCGGTTCCTTATCTCTGCGGTGACGTCAATGCCGTCGACCCGCACGTTCTGCTTGGCCGGGTCGGTGCTGATCTCGATCACCAGGCCGCGCGTATAGCGTGCCAGCGCGTCCGCATCGGCGAGGTCGACGTTGTGCTCAAGCATCCACCAGGTCACCGCGCGGTACATGGCGCCTGTGTCCAGGTATCGCAGCCCGAGCGAGGAAGCGGCACCGCGAGCCGCGCTTGACTTGCCAGACCCGGCAGGCCCGTCGACCGCGATCACGAGGCTCCCCGCGGGCACCGCGAGATCGTCGGGCTCGCGTCGCCGCACGCCAGTAACCGAATCCGTCACGGTGGCGATGCTACCGGCCAGCCCGCGCGCGCCAGCGCCTCCGCCAACCGCCCGGCGGCCTCGGGGCGGACCGAGAGCTCAGCAACACCTACGGGCAGGCCGGGCGAGTGCTCGATCCTGACGTCCTCGATGTTGATCCCTGCGGTGCCAGCGGCCGCGAAGAGCCTGGCGAGCTCGCCGGGCCGGTCGCCGATGACGACCTGCACGACCGAGTAGTCCGGGGCAGGTCCGCCTCGCTTGCCAGGGATCCTGGCCACACCCTCGCGACCGGCCTCGAGCACGGCCGTGATCTGCTTGACGGCGTCGTCGTCCCCCGACGCCACGGCGGCTAGCGCCTCGGCCGTCGCGCCAAGACGGCCGGCGATGGCCAGGACCACGTCGCGCACGCGGGTCGGGTTGGCGGCCAGGATTTCGGTCCACAGGCTCGCCTCGCTGGCCGCGATCCTGGTGACGTCGCGCAATCCGGGCCCGGCGAGTGCAAGGGCGGCCGATGGCGCGTCCGCGCACTGCGCTGCCATCGCCGCGGCCACCAGGTGCGGCACGTGAGAGACCAGCGCCACCCAGCGGTCGTGGTCCGTCGCCGACATCATGACCGGCTGGGCACCGCACGCGCGAGCCATGTCGGCGACGACCTCGACGCACCACGCCTGCGTCTCATCAGCCGGGCAGATCGCCCACGGCTGGCCGGCGAACAGGTCAGCCCTGGCTGCGGCGGGGCCAGACCGCTCCCGGCCGGACATCGGGTGCGCGGGCACAAACGTGGCTAGATCGCATCGCAACGCCGTTGCCTCCCGCAGCGGCAACTCCTTCACGCTCGCCACGTCGGTATAACACCTGGCCAGGCCGCGTCTTTGGGCAGCCGCCAGTGATCGTGCTACCGCGCCAGGCGGCACGGCAAGTACCGCGATGTCAGCGGCTTGGCCAGGCGCGGCGTCGGGATCGAGCACCCGGCCTGCTCCCAGGCTGGCCGCGAGCCGAGCCGCCGCCTGATCGGTGTCGCTGATCAAGACCTGCGTGCCGTGCTCGGTCAGCGCCAGCGCGATCGACGTGCCGATCAGGCCGGTGCCGATCACCAGCGCGGTGCTCGGAGCGGCCCGCGCAGCGGCTTGCGACGTCATCGGGTCCACCAGGGTCCGGTGCCGGTCACTGTGCGATGTCCAGCCGCAGCGCGCTCGCACCGCGCAGGTAGACGTGTTGGATCTCGGCCCGGGTCAGCGGCGTATCGACGTGCATCATCAGGCGCACCACCCGGGGCATGGCGCCGGGCACGTTGATCTCCGTGCAGCACAGCAGCGGCACCTCCTGGAAGCCGAGCGCGCGGGCCGCGAGCGCCGGAAACTCGGCGCGCAGGTCGGAAGTCGCCGAGAAGATCACGCTGATCACCTCGTCGGTGCCGAGGCCGTTGCGCTTCATCACCTCGGTCACGAGCTCAGCCGTGCCGTCCAGTATCTCCTGCCGGTCGTCCGCCGCAACCTGGATGGCACCCCTGATGGCCCTGACCGCCACGATCGCTCCCTTCCCCCGCGACCGGCCACGCGGCCACGCGACTGCTCGCGACACTACAGGCAGCAGGCCGGCTACATCCCGACGGCGGCGTAGAGGTTGCCGACCTCGGCCACTGACAACCGCCTGGAGTTGCCTGGTCGCAGCGATCCTAGGCTGACCGGCCCGATCCGGGTGCGGACAAGGCGGCTCACAGGATGACCGACAGCGGCCAGCATTCGCCTGACCACGTGCTTGCGCCCCTCGTGCAGCGTGATCTCGACGAGGACACGCTGCCCCGCCTGCTCGATCACGCGGAATCGGTCAGCGGCAGCGGTCCCGTCGTCAAGTTCCACTCCCGTGGTCAGCCGGCGTGCGAGGTCCCTGGGCACGGGCCCGCGAACTTCGGCAAGGTAGGTCTTCAGCACGCCGAACCGAGGATGGGCGAGGCGATGCGCCAGCTCGCCATCATTGGTCAGCAAGATCAGCCCCTCGGTCTCGTAGTCCAGCCGGCCGACATGGAACAGCCGCTCGCTGTGATCGGCCACCAAGTCCGCTATGGTCCGCCGGCCGCGGTCGTCGGACATGGTGCTCAGGACGCCCGCTGGTTTGTTAAGCGCGAGATAGACGAGGTCCTCGCTGGCCGGTATGCGCTTCCCGTCCACCCTGATCACCTGGGTTTTAGGATCGACGCGCGCGCCGAACCTGCGGACGACCTCGCCGTCGACCTCGACCCGGCCTGCGCCTATCAACTCTTCGCAGCTCCGCCGGCTGCCGACGCCTGCCGCCGCGAGCACCTTCTGCAGCCTGATCCCGCCGGGAACGTCGATCAGCGAGTCTCGCGTGCCAGGCTCGACTCCCCAGTCCTCGTCCTGCTCGTCCTCGTCGCGAGCCTTCGCAGCGGGCGGCCGGCCCGACGCCAGCCGGCGGGCGGCCCGACCGGAGCCCGAGCGCCCGCGCTCACGAGGGGCTGACATGCCCAGGGTCCTGCTCCTCGCCGACCTGGTCGGGCAGGAAAGGCGCGAGCTCTGGCAACTGCTCCAGGCTCGCCAGGCCGAGCCGCTCGAGGAAGTACGCGGTGGTACGGAACAAGATCGCGCCGGTCTCGTGGTCGGTTCCCGCCTCCTCGACTAGGCCGCGCAGGACCAGTGTGCGCATCACGCTGTCGCAGTTAACGCCGCGCACGGCAGATACCTGGGCCCGGCCAACCGGCTGGCGGTAGGCGACGACCGCAAGAGTCTCCAGTGCGGCCCGGGTCAGCCTGACCTCTTGGCCGTCGCGGACGAACCTCTCGACTACCGGGGCGAACTCACTCCTGGTGTAGTAACGCCAGCCACCTGCCACCTCGCGCAGCTCGAACCCGCGGCCAAGCGCGGTGTAGGACTCGGCGAGCTCGTGCAGGGCAGCCGAGATCTCGGCCTGAGCGACCTCGAGCACCTGCGCGAGGATGTTCTCGCCGACCGGCTCGTCGGCCACAAGCAGAATCGCCTCGAGAGCCGGCCACAGCCCGGACGGTGACTCGCCAGTGCCTGGCAGCGGATCCTCGATCATCTCTGCCCGTCATGTCCATCATCGTCGGTGCCGCCCGGCTGGCTGGGCTCGATGGCCGCCTGCGCGATCCAGGTAATGAAAAGCTCGCCGAGCGGCGCGTCCTGCGCGAACGAGACGCACCTGTCCCTGTACAAGTCGAGCACGGCCAGGAAGCGCGCCACGACTTCATAGGTATCTTCGCAGCCTGCGCACAGCTCGCCAAAGGTGGCCTGCCCGGCCGCGCGCAGCATCTGGGTCAGGATCGCGGTCTGTTCGAGTACCGTGGTCCGCGGCACATGCAGGTGGGTCGTCGAGACGACAGGGGCGACGCGTGGGGCGAGCGCGGCGGCGGCGATCGCCGCGAACTGCTCCGCGGTAAGTCCTAGCAGCACCTCAGGCAGCAGGTCAGCGAATCCTGGCTCCATCGGCACCCGGCGCGGGAACCTGCGGCCCTGGTCGGCCATCTGAGCGCCCAGTATGGTCGCGGCCTGCTTGTATGCGCGATACTGCAGCAGCCTGGCAAAGAGCAGGTCCCTGGCCTCCAGCAGGGCCAGATCCTCCTCGTCGTCAACCTGACCGGCCGGGAGCAGCCTGGCGGCCTTCAGATCAAGCAGCGTCGCGGCCACGACGAGGAAATAGCTCGCCTGATCCAGATCCCAGCGGTCGGTCAGCTTGCCGATATAGCCGATGAACTCGTCCGTCACCGCGGACAGCGCGATTTCGGTGATGTCAAGCTTGTGCTTGGAGATCAGCCCGAGCAGCAAGTCGAACGGACCCTCGAAGACGTCGAGGTGCACCTCGAAGCCCCCAGCCGCCAGACCTCGCGCTCGCTCGCGGGGGGTTCCTTGGGGTCGTCCTCCCGGGTAAGCCGCTCCCTCGCGCGCGGCTGCGGCGGGTCGTTCCTCCGGGTCAGCACCGTCCCCGTGTCCGTGGGTCATGAGCGGGGTCAACGTCCGTCCCGCAGCCGGCGCGCCATCACGCTGTCCGCCCCCTCGGCATCGAGGTCAGCCAGCAGCACGGCCAAGGCCTCCCTGACGATCCGGCCGCGGTCGGCCGATACCCCGAAGGCGCGCAGGCTTAGCTTGGCGCGTTCTAGCTCAAGCAACTCGGCTTCAGACAAATACACGGTGATCTTTTGGCTGTGGCTCTCCCGGCCGCTGGCCTGCCGCTGGTCAGCGCCGACCGGAAGCTGGGCAGCCGGGCGGAGCAGTTCGGCGATGCCGGGAACTCTTACCCGGCGCTGACCCGACCTGCGAGCTCGGCCTTGCGCCACCGGTCAAGCACCTCCCTGGCGAGCTCCCGATAGGAAGCCGCTCCAGCCGATGCGGGATCGAAAATCGTGATCGGCTCTCCTGCGACGGAGGCATCTGGGAACCGGACCGTACGGTTAATGACGGTATGGAACACCTTGTCGCCGAATCCGGCGACGACGCCGGCAAGGACCTCTCGAGTGTGCAGGGTACGCGAGTCGTACATGGTGGCGAGCAGTCCGTCCATCGTCAGCTTCGGGCTGAGCCTGGTGGACACCTTGTCGATGGTCTCCATCAGCAACGCGACGCCCCGCATCGCGAAGTACTCGCACTCAAGTGGCACGAGCACTCCGTCGGCGCACGCCAACGCGTTAACGGTAAGCAGCCCGAGCGACGGCTGGCAGTCGATGAGGACAATGTCATATTCGGGAATCAGCGAGCCGAGGACACGGCCGAGCACGAATTCCCTGCCGACCTCGTGCACGAGCTGAACCTCCGCCCCTGACAGGTCGATGTTGCTTGGCAGCAGGTCCATGCCTTCGACCTTGGTCGGGAAAAGCACGTCCCTGGCCGTAACGCCGGCCTCCATCAGGACGTTGTAGACGGTGGCGTCAAGCTCGTGCGGCTGGAAACCGAGCCCGACGGACAGCGCGCCCTGCGGGTCGAAGTCGACGAGCAAGACCCGCCGCCCAAGCTCGGCGAGGGCGGCTCCGAGGCTGATCGTGGTGGTGGTCTTGCCGACGCCGCCCTTCTGATTGCAGACGGCGACAACGCGGGCCGGGCCATGCCTGAGCAGCGGCTCTGGATCGGGAAATACCGGAAGCGGGCGGCCGGTCGGGCCGATGAGGCCGGCACTGGCTGCCGTGGTCCTTGACGCTGGCACGGTAACGAGCACCTCCCGGGCGACCACGCACGCTGCGGGCCGCTGCCTTCCGGACTTTAGAGCTTGCATCGGGTCGCGGCAAGCCGACTCACCCTTTGCGCGCAAACGGGTTCTCTCATA
>Ga0126378_10000900_pt1 | contig 21970 bp, 14 predicted proteins | sample PanSoiMetPlot_23_FD_92587 | JGI IMG/M metagenome (GOLD analysis project Ga0126378, IMG submission 92587) | Tropical forest soil microbial communities from Panama - MetaG Plot_23 | ecosystem: Environmental > Terrestrial > Soil > Tropical forest > Bulk soil | place: Panama | collected 2016-02-17
CAGGAACCATTACAGGCGTGACCGCGGGATCGGGGCTGAGCGGCGGCGGCACCAGCGGCAATGTGACGTTGAACGTGAAGACGGCTGGCGTCACCAATTCCATGCTGCAGAATTCCGCGGTGACCGTGAATTCAGGCACCGCTCTCACCGGCGGTGGCTCCGTGTCTTTGGGCGGCAGCACGACTCTGAATCTCGATACGACCAAGGTCCCGCTGCTGGCGGCCGCCAACAGCTTCGCCAACAACCAGAGCATTACCGGCAACCTTTCCGTAAGCGGAAGCGTAAGCGCAGCCTTCCTGAACACCACGGGAGTAAACACCTTCTCACCCGGCTTTTCCGACTTCTCGGGAACCGAACCTGACTGGATCATCGACGTTGTCAATAGCGGAGGGGGCAACGGCATCATCTCGCTAAACGAGGCAAGCAGCGGATCCGACGCTGGAGTCTACGCTGCCTCTACCAGCAGCACAACCGGCAATGGCGTGTTCGCCCAGCAGGGAACGGAAAGCTCGACCGCAACCAATTTCTCCAGTGACTTCATCCTTCCCGCCGCCGGCGTTTGGGGCGACGGCGGTCAAACTGCTAACGAGGCCGGAGTCATCGGGACCGTAGACAACGGATTCGCTGGATTTTTCGTCAACAATTCCAGCGGAGCTGACACCCTTGTGGCTTGGACCCTAAGCGGTGCATCGAACCCCTTCTTTGCCGGTAACTTTGTAAGTGGCGCCAATTGCAACATTGACGTCAACGGCAATATCAACTGCACCGGCTCCAAGAACGCCATCGTGCCGATAGACGGTGGAGCAAGAACCGTCGCGCTGTCGGCCATCGAATCACCGAAGAATTGGTTTGAAGACTTTGGCTCTGCGGAACTGGCTCACGGCACTGCCGTCGTCCAGCTCGATGCCGAATTCATGCAAACCGTTAACACCGATCGGGAATATCAGGTTTTCCTGACGCCCTATGGCGACTGCAAAGGCCTGTACGTCACCAACCGCACACCCAACTCCTTCGAAGTGCACGAACTGGGCGGTGGCGGCGCAAGCTTGAGCTTCGGTTATCGCATTACCGCCCTGCGTCGAAAATACGAGGATGTCCGCTTCGCCGATCACACCCGCGACATGGAGAACGTGAAGCTGATGCAGAAACATGGACCGATGATCCGACACTCTCATGCGCCAGATTTGACTCGTCAACGTCGTCCTGCGTCGCCAAAAGCGATGCTTACGCCGACCGCGACGAAGTCGCTAACACGCTAGCTTAGCTGGCCCATCCTAGCCGTCTCTCTACGGTTCGGTTCGGGTGGATTTTTGGAACCTTTGTCATCCTGAACTAGCGCGCTGTTGCGCGAGTGAAGGATCTGAGCGGCCCGATTGGCGCGCGAGCGGCAACGCGCGTCATAGGGCTGCTTCCTTATTTGAGGCCCTAGCCAGTGTCCTGGGCTTCGGTTCCACCACGAAACCTACCGACAACTGCGGCTCGTCTGCAGGGCATGTTACTTATCTCAAGGGGTAACATCTATCGGGGAAAATTCGGCTACCCCTCCCTTCTGGCCGGCACTCAGCTGGTCAAAACGTGCACGATCCTTACGACAACACCAAATGCGGTGACCTCAGTCGTTCACGACCGGATGCCGGTGATTCTCGATCCTGCCGATTACGACGTGTGGCTCGATCCTGGATTGAAGGACGCGGCTATCGTTTCAGAATTGCTGAAACCGTTTGACTCCAACTCCATGCGCTATTATCCGGTGAGCAACCGGGTCACTAATGTGCAGAACGATGATGCGGAATGTGCTCGCCCTGTCGCGCCGGAAGTACCTCCACAGCAGCTATTCTCCTAAGACTTGACCTGATCCGTATACTTATACCCCGATGGCGCGCCGCCCTACCAAGCTGCAGGTGTACGAGCATCGCGTCACGCGTCCTTGCTGTCGCGCGAACGCTACGATCACTTCGCTGATGGAGGTCATCCTCGCGGCCCGGAGGACCTGCCCAGTGTCTAAGACGGAAATGCTGATTGACAATGGCAAAGCCGTGAAGATGCCCGGCGAGAGTGCAAAGAAACCCTCGAAGCATCCGCTCGCGTATCTCCAAACCGAAGAATTGAAAAAAGTGGTCTGCACGCCCGAATATGGACTGGCCTAACATGTTCTCGTTTTTTAGAAAATGGCGGAAGGAAGATCACACTGACGTTGTAGCGTCAGATAGAACGCTCCCGGAAGTGCCGCAAGATGACGACATGGCTTGGTTTTTTCCTCCTTGTGATGTCCACGATTGCAGCCTCTGGGACCGCTATTGGCAGGACCAGGTAACGCACGGACTAACGCCTCCGTTATTCGACATGTTCTGCCACGATGAACGACTAATTGAATGCTTGATTACGCGCGGGGCTAAGACACTGCTGTGTGCGGGTAACGGTATTTCCCAAGAGCCCCGAGCACTTGCCGCAGCAGGATTCAAGGTGATTGCGATGGATCTTTCTCCGACCGCGACGCATCTCGCGGAACGTTGGCAGTTCAGCTCGAAGGAACTTGATAGGTTCTGCCCAGAAGGACAGCGGGCACCTGGCGGGACTGCAACGTTTGTGATTGGAGATATTTTAGATTCTTCGATATGTTCCGGCCCCTTTGATGCGATCATCGAACGCCGCATGCTGCAGTTATTTCCACCGGAAGAAAGGGGTACCGCATTGGATGCGCTGGGGTCGCGCCTAACGCCAGATGGCTTGTTTCTCAGTCATTGCCACGACGGGGGATGGAAGCCGCCGGATGAGCCAGTACACCAAGTTGAGAGGTTCTTCCGTGATCGAGCCTGGACAATCTGTCGCGGCCAACGGCCGAATCAAACCGGACGCCTCGCTTGGTTGGAAATGTCTACAGGGTAAGCGAGGTCCTTTCAAGAACCATAGTGATCTCCCCTCGGTCAATGACCAAGTTGGTGATCATTGGCAGATCTCGGAAAGTGGGTAGTTCCTAATTTGTCCGGGCTACCACATCGCTCGTTGCCAGGGTTCCTGGATCTCCGGTCAGGACAAAGGCAGCCCAAAAGTAGGGGTTCGGATACTTCTGGCGCACATCGATCTGCGCGGCGCGCAGCGCTTCCGCCTTGCCGAGGCCATGTTTTAGGTGCGTATAAAACGAAACCATGAGCGCTCTTGTTGCCTCATCATCGACACTCCACAGGCTCGCGATTACTGAGGGAGAACCGGCATAGATGAATGCTCGAGTAAGGCCGATAACGTCGTCGTTACGGCTCCGCTTTCCAGCCTGAGATTGACATCCGCTCAACACGACAAGACTAGTCTTCTTGAGGTCCAATTCGGTGACCTGGTCAAGTTCCAAAGCGCCTTCGTCATCCTTGCCATGACCCAAGATCACACGAGAAACCTCAGGATTATTTCTGTCATGATCAATGTGCGCGATTAAATGGATGATTTCGTAATCCCCAGCGTGTTTCTGGAGCGAGGACACAGTTGCGTCGTCGCCAAGGAAAGGCTGTGCACCGAGAATCGAAGCAACGTCACGCGCCTCCCCGTAGGCATTTCGCAAAAATGGCAATCCCTCTTGCCAATCATTGGCGATTACCATGGCATTGCCGATTGCCGGCTTGTTTCTGGCGCGGATATGCGGAAGGGCGCTCAGGTTGGGCATTGAAAACACCGCAAACCTATCACCGAGATAGTGCTTCCCATCTGTCAGAGCCGCAAACGGTAAGTCGTTCAGGACGCCGTACGGAACAAAAGCCAGTGTTGATGTTTTCAAGTAAGACTTGATTGGATCGATCAAAGCTTGATGCAACAACCTGAGACTGGTGCGGACTTGGTTTTCGCCTGCGAAATCCAGCAAATTGCCGATGGTCCAAGCCAACTCCGACTCATCGACAGATATTTGCGAAACATGAAAACTATTTTTGGTCAGAATAAATACCACGGTTACCGACGGAGTCATAAAATAGGACACGGCCGTGACATTAGCCGGTAATTGTTGTTGCACTTCATGAAGCGTAAGTGGCGTAATGCTAAGAAACGACGCGTATTCAGGATTCTGTATTCTTAGCGTCCTCACACGCTCTAGATATTGCCTTTGTAATTCATGCTGCTGTGATTCGAGCGCAAAGAGTTTATCTTGGTCGACTTCTGGGGCAGGTCTCGACAACTCCTGGCCAATCCTGCGTTGGAGAGATATGTTTTGCTTCCGAAACTCCTGTTCAATATCGATGAACTCATTCGGCAAATGAGCACTGAGACGATGATTGCCGAGCTGATCGAGGAAATTTCGAGAGCGTGCGCGTTCGCTCAAGTTAAAGGCCTCCTCAAAATGGTGACAGCCGACTTCGAGCAGGATGGCCCGCTGATAAAGTTCGGCTGACTGGCTGGCAACGTTGATACGGAATTCTTCGATGCGGGCAGCCGTCTGAATCTGGTCCATAAGATCCAGAGCCTGCCGATAGTAGTTGAGCGCGTCGGCGTATCTTTCCTTTGCATCGAAAACGAGCCCAAGATTCGTGAGAACACCGACTTCCCCAAGTCGGTCACCGGTATGCCGCATCAAGACTAGTGCTTGGTTGTAATTGTCAACGGCCCGAGAGAAATATGCCTTTTGGTTTATGTGCTCGTAAATGTTGCCCTCATGGATAGCAATGGAATAGTTTAATTCGCCCATGGTCGCGAGCACCCCGGCTTCCCCAGCCCGATTTCCCGCCTCCATCATTTTCGCTCGGGAGCGCTCGAGAAAATCCAGAGGCTTCGAGCCTTTGGGAGAGCGATGGAGCAACATGTGGCAACGACCGATCCCGGCCAAAATGGCACCCTGAAGGGCGGGATCGTCAGAATCTTGAATTAACGAAAGTGCGGCTTGGTATTGGCGAAGTGCAATCGAGGCGGCGTTACGCGAAAGACTTATTTCACCCACGCTCGCCAGAATCCTGGCTTGCTGCGGCTTCGAAGCGTTGGTAATAGCCCTCTGATACTGGGACTTTGCCCTTTCGAACTCGCCCATCGATTGGTAAAGTGACCCCATTCCCATTAGAATGCGGACTTCTCCATCCCGGTCTCCAAGCTTGCGAAAGAGGTAGAGAGCTGCGTCGTAACAGCCCAGGGCGTCGGGTACTTTTCCGAGAGATTCGTTCACCCAGCCAACGCTGGCATAGGCCTCTGCCTGACCCTTCTCGTCGCCCAGCGATCTACCGATCTGTACAAGTTTGCGATAGGCGTCTATAGCTTCGTCAAACTCGCCGAGATAGACATGGCTGGCTGCAGAACTTCTCAGCACGTCGGCTTCAAGCTTAGGATCGCCAATCTCCTTGGCCATACCGTCAGCAAGGGATCGTTGTTCTGACGCCTTTCCGAAATCGCCATTCTGAGCGTAGAGCACCTCCAGGTCGGCATGGCCGATCACCTGTGCAATCTTGTCTCCTGCAGTCTCGTGCATAGAGAGGGTGCGTGCTGCGTCTTCGACGACCTTCGCGATATTGGAGGAGAAAAAAAGAAAGGAATGGCTGGGATTCTCACTTGCTGCCTTCGCACGCGTTAACACCGACATTGGAATCGGTGGCTGAGAAGCTGGCCTTTGTATCGGAGGAGGCTGGTAAGTAGAGTGATAGTTGGCGGAATGAAATGTGCTGCTGGAATAATTTTGGAATAATGGGTTGTGAGTGGGATTGAATGACGTCGGGTTGTACATGGTCGTCCCGGCCGCGGGTAAGAAACCATTGGGCTGAACACCCTGCCAGTTCATGGTTGGCGAGGACCATGTTGACGGGAGGTACCAATTGGGTTGAGTGAAGGGGTTGGGACGACCATTAGGCAGGTATGCGCCATTTAAAAGACCCGAACCCGCGCCACTGTAAATAATCGCCTCCTTCCATCCCGGGTTGAGGCTCTGAAGGTCCGGATGGTTATTGACGAACCATCTGGTCTGGTCCAAAGACGGCTGGGCATTTGAGTTCGGAGCGTTGATGATTGACCCTACACTCATTGAAGATGTTTGCGGGTTCCAATTTGCGCTTGAGTTTGGGGAAGGAGAATAATAAGGGACCATGTTCACCGCACCAACCGGCGGTGTCCACGAAGAACTTGGGGCGGGATTGTATGACCCAGAACTTGCCTGCCCAATTGATGCGTTTGGGGTTGCCAGGAAAGTCCCTAACAGACAAACATGCACCAAAAAAATCTTGCGGTGACAGCTGAAACAACGATCCATTAGTCCTCCTCAACACAGACGACTGCGAAAAGAGGTAACCATCGATTAATGGGGCAACGGCGTCCGGGCCCCAGATTCTGTTTTAGTTTCAGCTACCCTAAATTTCGGCGATAATGCTTTCAACTCCGCCAACCGTCGTGCGGCTTGACTGGCGGTAAGATCGTCGCCCAAGTCTCTGGCCAGATTAAGTGTTTCTTCGAGCTGCCGGTAAGCAGCTTCCCGGTTACCGACTATCTGCTCGTAGATGTAGGCCAAAGCCTTGCGGTCAAGCATCTGGCCTCCGCCATCGTTTTCTGACTTGGACAAATCCAAAGAAGCGAGATAGGCTGCCTCGGCCTGGCGCGGAAGTCCGACCTTCATGTACAGGTCCCCCTGCAAACGCTTTGCAGCCGCCACCTTGAAAGTTTGCGAAATCTCTTCCAGGAGATCAATCGCTTCCGCATTCAGGCCGTGGTTAGCATAAAGATGTGCGATGAGGAATCGAGTAGGGCCGTCGGGCAAATTGAAGTGTTCAATTTGACGTCTTTCTTGAAATACGATGTCCTTCTCCTTGGTTCCGATGATGGAAAACCCGAGACCAAAACCAGGCTCATCGGAAATGCCGCGGCCGTCGGCAACGACAGTCACTTTGTAATCGCCCCCCGGCTCAAGTCCAGGCTTAAGTCTAGGAGTCTTATCCGAATAAACCAATGTTGTCGCGATGGTGCTGTCACTCGTCCAACTAAAGTGCAACCCTCGGATCGAAACATGGTAGGTAGTGGCACCTTTCACCGGAGTCCAGCGAATTGTCGGATAGGGCGAAAGCAGTTTCGTCTTGCGCGGTGACAAAAGTATGGGCGACGATCCATCATTAGGCCACCCGCGTGTGGCACGGATCAGACTCCCATCCTGACGCTGCAGAGCGACTCGGGATGTAGGACAAGGGATGGCACCGATGCCCATAGGGACATCGTGCAACGTTAGATCAGAACAAACCACTTTGGCACTGGAGGATTCGCCGAGATCCAGCAGATCACCCTCTTGCAACCCTGTGCCGAATACGATTGCCGCATATTTGGTCCAACCTTGCCTCTTGAAGCTTGCGCGTCCGTGAATTGCGACCACCAGGTTTGTTGGATCTGGGCTATCGGTCTGAGCAACAAGTGGGTTACTTCCCACGAGCCAACAACTGCTCTGCAGCAGAACGACGACGAAGCGGGTTAGGGCGGACTGCTTCATTATCAAGTTCCCGTAGGACGAGGTTGGGCTTTGCCGAGATTCTCCTTCGCCTCATCGCGCCATTCGGGCTCTACCTCAGCTTGGTTCGAATAGGCAAGACAGGCTTCCCACTCTGGGTTCGCTCCGCTCGTTCTTTTTTCAGCATCGAGCACTTTGGCCATCAGACAATGGGCTGACCCGCGACGAGAGTCCAAAGCTATGGCAAAACGCAGGTTCTGTTCCGCTTGCCCCAAATGACTGAGACAGAAATTGGCCCAACCGCGGTTCTTGTACAGGGTGTACCTGACGGATGGTTCCTCGGGATGGACATCAAAAGCGCGATCCAGCAGACGCAAGGCGGCCTCACAATCTCTACGCCGAAGAATATAGAGGCGGGACAGATTGTTATACGCCGGGTAAAAAGTCGGGTCCGCATTAATGGCAAGTTGATACTCACTTAACGCCTTGTCGTAGTCTGGGATTTCTTCATAAGAATCCCCAAGATTGTAGTGGGCCGCCGCGTATCCTGGGCGCAGTCTCACGGCCCATTCGTAGTCTCCAATGGCTGACTTAATATCGCTGTTTTGCAGTCCTTCCTGCCCACGATTGTTGAAAAACCTGGCTGCCCTCGGAAGAGATATCAGACTTGCACCTAGAAAAATGAACCCAAAGGACAGGGTGAGGGGCAGGATTCCACGACGCCGCAGATATGCGTTAACCGCCGAAAACTCTACTGCATTTTCGGTACTTGTGTTGGCCGAAGGTCCGGTGTTTCCTTCCTTTTGCTCGGTGCTTGCCTCAACTTCTGTCAGGTGTGCGACGAAAGAGTAGCCGCGCCCAGGTATCGTAGCGATGTATCGATTCTCTTTAGGGCCTTCGCCGAGAGTCTTTCTCAAGACAAAGATATTCTGGGCAAGATTCGCCTCCTCTACGAACGCATCGGGCCATACGGACTGCATCAACTCATCCTTCGAGACCACCTCTCCATGGTGATCGACGAGGACAAGCAGGATCTCCAGGGATTTTTGCGGAATAGGGACTAATTTTGTGCCTCGCAATAACCGGCGCCGTTCGAAGTCGAGTCGATATGGGCCAAATGCGCACAGCCGGCTCACTGGCATGGACCTTCCCCCCGCTTGCGACTTAACACGAACCTAGGATCCCCGTTTAGGACTGTGATGCGGGCGGCTCGCAAGATGGACGCCTGGTGATATCAGGCTGCATCGCGATTAACTGAAAAGGCCCCCTAAAGGCGGCGTCAACTCTATCACGAGACCCGCCACCAAACCAGAGTCCTAGAGCCGAGTTCTGTCCCAGGGAAAACCAATTCATAACAGTCGAGGACGCTAGATCTTTCCACTTTTTAGAAGTTTTGAGGAAACCTGAGGCTGGGTTAAGGACTTTTGATTCATGCGCTTCGCAGAATGGGCTCCTCGTGAGGGGTGCTCCAATGAAAGTGAGACGCTTGGTCATCTGCTTTGTTGCGGCATCATTCTTTGCGAAATCAATCTCCGGACAACAAGGAAGCGTCGGGAGTCGAACAAGTGGAAGCTCGCCAACAGAACAGGTGAGCTCAATGCCTGCCTCAAAGCCGACACTGAAAGTTGCCACCTCGGTTTTTACGGTTCTGGTTTTCAACTTCAGACAAATCTCCACCGACGTCTTGTCCAACGCCGAAAAGGAAACTAACCAGATCTTTGGTCACGCCGGCATGAAAATTGTGTGGAAGGAATGCCCAACAGGCAATGAGCCGTGCCGTAAAGGACCAGGCCGAGTCTTTTTCTTAGCCATCAAGGCGGGTCCCGTCCAGAACAAGTTTCTGGACGTGGTCTCGGGTGAGACCATTGTCGCCGATCATCTAGCCTTGGTTTATTACGACGCCCTACCTCCCATGCCTCGCGGTAAGACCGGTCCACACGAGGCCAGTACGCTGCTGGCATGCGTCATCGCCCACGAATTGGGCCATCTTTTGCTCGGAGCATACGGACATTCCATTCACGGAATCATGAGAGATCGCTGGGACATCGAGCAGACCCGGCTCGCACTGATGTCAGAGCTCGACTTTTTGCCGGAAGAAGGGAAGCTCATGAGGGAGGCCTTGCTGCACGGTACTCAACCAGGCGAGGCGGCGCAACCGGCGCTTGTAACCAATCATTGAGGCCCGGGGATTGGAGTGGACATGCTGCCTCATGCCGAGGCAGATAGAAATGGCATTTCGATTCAAACAGAAAAGGAGAAGTGATGAAAAGCAAAGCTAACGCTGGTACGCTCAGTTGTTTACTGGTCGGGGCGATAGGCTTTGAATTTACTACAAAACGTAGTTTCGAGAAGATGCAGGTCGGCGGATGACAGTTTAAGACCACGGACCGCAGTGTAAGTCGCGCAAACGGAGCCCAGACAGAGCGCAAGAACCAGAAGCGCCCCAAGCTAACCCAACCGAAGGTCACGAGAAGCGAGTCTCACTTCTGAGACCAAGAAGCAGTTAACACGGTTCAGTGGCGCCGACGAGAAGGATACGACTCAGAAGACGGCAGAGGGTCGTGCGTAGCCTTTTAACTTTGGAGAACGATCATGGTCAGGCCCACCAGTCGGAGCATTGTAGAGGACTGCGAGATTGTTAGCGTGTCTGATACTTTGGAGCGACTCAGGGATCGTCTCCCTTTCGGCACAGTCCCCACCCCCGGAAGCGGTCGGCGCTGGTGCCTCACTTGCCCCTACTCCCGGTAGACGAGCCTTCCAACTGTTCGCCCCGATTCACTCGCAGGAATTTGTGTGCCGACTTCGTTGTCGCGCAAGCTTAAGATTCAAAAGAATTTGTTGAATTCCGCAGAGTCAGGGTAGAATCTTTCCCCAAGATTTTGGGGTTACTGCATGCCTTCCAAACCAGGGCCAGTGCCGGGCATCATCCGCTTTGGTCCAGATTTCGAACTCGATCTACGCGCCTACCAACTACGGTCTGGAGGAACTGCGCTCAAGCTGAAGCCCATCGCAATGGAGCTCCTTATTTTTCTAGTGGAGCGCAACCGGGAACTGGTAACTCGAGGTCAGATCGTAGAGAGGATCTGGGGAAAGGGTGTCTTCCTGGACACCGACAACAGCATAAACAACGCGGTGAGCAAAATCCGCCAAGTCTTGCGAGATGACCCGGAAAAGCCCCGCTTCGTACTTACAGTCCCGGGCAAAGGATACCGCTTTATCGCCACCGTAACAGAAGATAATGCCCAAACCGAACCCGAATCGATCTCCCCGCCGCCTGCTCCAACCTCGGAAAGCTGGATCGGCAAAAAAATTTCGCACTACAGGATTTTGGCATTGCTGGGCGGTGGGGGAATGGGAGTCGTCTATCGCGCCGAGGACTTGAAGCTGGGACGCGGGGTCGCCATCAAGTTCATGCCTACGGAACTAGCATCGGTCCCGCATGCGTTCGAGCGGTTCGAACGAGAGGCAAGGGCTGCTTCAGCGCTAGATCACCGAAATATTTGTTCCATTTACCAGCTAGGAGAATTTGAGCACCAGCCCTTCATCGTGATGCAGTTGCTGCAGGGGGAGACTCTCCGGGAATGGATTGAGCGGAATTCCACGCAGCCTCGTAGGCCGAGTTGGCCGGATCTTCTGGACATCGCGATCCAAATCGCGAACGGCCTCGATGCGGCGCACCAAAAAGGAATCATTCACCGCGATATCAAACCGGCCAACATCTTTATCACGAGTACCGGGGAGGTCAAGATTTTGGATTTCGGCGTGGCTAAGTTTTCTGAAAGCGTCGACAATTTTTTAGAGCGCCCGAACACAGCCCATGACACGCATGCATCGGTCAATCCTTCGCTGACCCGAACCGGAATCTCAATGGGGACACCGTCGTACTTGTCGCCCGAACAAATACGAGGGGAGACTCTCGATGCTCGTGCGGACCTGTTCTCATTTGGCGTCGTCTTGCACGAGATGGCGACCGGCCAAAAGGTGTTTGCCGGAAACACGGCGGCAGTCATACGGGAAGCAATATTGAACGAGCCCTTCATTAGCCCCACGCCGATCAATCCGGAGATCCCAGTCGAACTCGATCAAATCATCGCGAAGAGTCTGGAGAAGGATCGCAAACTTAGATACAGATCGGCGCGGGATCTGGGCACCGATTTACAAATTTTGCGAGACAAGATCGCCAGAGGACCTCGATCCCCGCAGCCGAAGACGCTTTGGATTATCGGAGCAGCGGCTGCCGTGCTTTTCGCCAGCTTTCTCGTTTGGCCGAAAATCCGAGACTCAGTTTCTCATTCTGCGGGTAGGGGAAAGTCGGCGAGTCTGTTCAATGCGCGGCCTGCGATTGCGGTCCTTAACTTCAAGAACCTATCCAGCAGGAAGGATGAAGACTGGATCTCAACCGGCCTGGCCGAGATGCTGGCCGGGGAATTGGCCGAGGGAGAAGAGTTGAGGGTGGTGCCAAGAGAGAACGTTGGCCGCATGCAGCTCGACTTGGCGCTCTCGCCCTCGGACAGCTACGGCGCGGCTACGTTGACCAAGATTCGTAATCAACTGGGAGCGGATATGGTTCTTACTGGTTCCTATCTCGTTCTTGGCGATGGTCCGAACCGCAAAATTCGAGTGGAACTGCATCTCCAGAGCGCGCGCCAGGGCGGAACGGATACGGTCCTTTCCGAGAACGGGAGCGAGTCCGATCTCGCCGATATGGTCACTGCCGGCGCCGGCAGTCTGCGGGAAAAGCTGGGACTCGAATCGGCCGTGCCGAGGACAGCCAGCCAGTCGCGTTCCTCGATGCCCGCCAACGCTGCAGCCATGCGGCTCTATGCGGAGGGAGTTGCAAGGTTGAGGGTTTACGATGCTCTGGCAGCGCGCGATTTGTTAGAGAAAGCAGTCAGTGCCGATCCTCAACATGCGCTCTCGCACTCGCTGCTTGCCGAGAGCTATTTCGTTCTGGGTTACGACCAAAGAGCGCAGGCTGAGTCCAAAGAGGCCTTCGACCTGGCTCCAAGTTTGCCGCGAGCGGAGCAACTGCTGGTCGAGGGCCGATATCGCGAACTAAGTCACGACCTGCCATCCGCCATCGAGGTCTACCGCGCGTTATGGAAATTCTTCCCTGACGATCTTGACGACGGCCTGCGACTTGCATCGGCTCAGGTTAGTTCGGGCTTGGCAAAAGATGCGCTTGTCACTGTAGCCCGGCTGCGTCAACTGCCCGCACCCGCAAATCTGGATCCACGGATTGACTTGGCGGACGGGAAGGCCAGTGAAGCTTTAGCAGACTTCCGACACACCCAGCAAGCCGCGGCCGCGGCGTCCGTAAAAGCGAGTCTTCAGGAAAACCATTTGCTCATGGCGGAAAGCGAGCAAATGGAAGCTTGGGCATGGGATCGGTTGGGGGAGTTGGATAAGTCGGCGGCGGAGTTTAAACAGTCTCGAGAACTTTTCCTGTCTGGCCACAATCCTCGGGGTGCGGTTGACGCATTAGATGGGATCGCCAATGTTCTCTATGACAAAGGCGATCTCGGAAGTGCCCGACAGGCGTACGAGGAGGGCCTCGGAATCGCGCGGCAGCTTGGAACCCAGGCTACAGTTGCGGCAATGTCGAGCAATCTCGGCAACATTTTCTACGAGCAGGGAAGGTTTTCTCAGGCGCGCGAACATTATGAAGAGGCATTGAGAATCGACCGCCAGCGAGGAGATCAACGTGCTCTCGGGAGCGATCTAGGTAGCATCGCCAATGTCTTGGATCGTGAGGGCCAACTTGCCGCCGCCAACCGTGAGCAGGAGGCTGCCCTGCGAGCTTTTCAAAGTTCTGGAGACCGCCGTGGCCAAGCTTCGACCCTGAACAATCTTGGAGACGTTCTTTTTGAGCAGGGGCAATTGCAACTGGCCGTTTCCCGGTACGAGGAAGCAATGCGCGTGCAACTGGAGATTGAATACCGCCGGGGCCGCGGTTTTTCGTTGTTTGGCCTCTCCGAAGTTCTCCAAGAGGAGGACAAGCTCAGTGATGCTCGCGCAAAGACAGAGGAGGCAATTTCTCTTCGAAAGGAACTGGGTGATCAAAGCAATTTGGTATACAGCCAGGTGCAATTGGCTGGAATCGCATTGAAGCAGGGGAATGTGGATGAAGCCGAGATGTTGGCCCGGGCCGCGATAGTGGCATTCGGTAAAGAGAAAATGCCGGATGGCGAGTGCGTTGCCGAAACCATTGTGGGTCTCGCGGTGCTTGCCAAGGGCGACAAGGGTCAAGCCCAGATAATCACAGATCACGCCCTTGCACTCGCCCAGCAAAGTGGCGATCGGGAAGTACGATTCCAGGCTCTTCTCGCCAGTGCGAAAACCAAGGCGTCGATTGGAAAGTCCGGCGAAGCATCGGAGATGATGGAAAAAGTGAGTGCTGAAGCCAGCCGCTATGGGTATGTCGGCTATGAACTCAAGAGCCGTCTTCAGCTTGCAGAATTGGAAGTCCGCTCGGGAAAATCAGCGCTCGCCCGCAGCCATCTCGACCGGCTTGAGAAAGACGCGCGTGCGGCGGGGTTCCTGTTCATCGGCCAGAAAGCGGCTGCTGCCGACAGCCAGAGAATGATGGCAGCGTCGAATCGACGTGCTAGCCAGAACTAGACAGCAGATCCTCAAGAACAACAACTCATATCCGGCCGACAAGCGGTTCTCGCTTAAACCAAGTCTCCTCTGTCCGAGATGAGTGGAACGTGCAACCCAATAGGGACGCCGGTCTGTGTTCCGGGAGCAGCCGGCCGAGCCCCCGATATGACGGTCCTGATTGCTATTGAACAACACCCGAGACGGGACCCCGTCTACTCGGCCTGACCACTCCCAACAACACCCCATTTTTTCTATGGCTTGCACGTTAATACAAATTAAGGAAATGACAAGATTCCGCCCATTGCCCTCAGCCCGGAAAGGGAGGTATGGTGCGCAGCGTCTGCTGGGGTGCATGACCGAGGATGGACCCCCATTCAGACTGAACCGTTGGTCCGGGCTCTTTTTGAGTCTCAAAGGCCGTCTGAAAGCAACACCGAGTTAAAAAAGGAAGGGAAGATCATTATGAAGTCCGCCAAAAGATTGGGCTTGTTGTTCGCCACGATATTGATGTTGTGCTCCATTACCTATGCCCAAGGAACCAGTACAACCGTCGAAGTCCCGCGCCTGGTCAATTACTCCGGAAACCTCGATAATGCGGGCGCGGGACCGGCCACGGTCGTGGGCGTGACATTTGCGATGTACCAAGATCAGTCTGATGGTGCTCCGCTATGGATGGAGACTCAGAATGTTCGGCCCGATGCCAAGGGCAACTATACCGTGCAGTTAGGAGCGAACAGCCCACAAGGACTTCCTCTCGACGTATTTGCCGCAGGAGAGGCACGTTGGCTGGGAGTGCGGGTGAATGGGGGAGTGGAGCATCCTCGTGTGCTGTTGCTCAGTGTTCCTTATGCTCTAAAAGCCGCGGACGCACAGACGCTGGGCGGGTTGCCTCCTTCTGCTTTCGTACTAGCCACTCCTTCTATGGGCACTTCGGGAGCGGGGGAAGCAATCAGCAATCCAAACTCTTACACTCCGACGGTGCCGGGCACGCAGCCCGCGGTTGGTGGCTCCGGCACGGCCAATTTTCTGCCGCTGTGGACCGACAGCGCAGACTTGGGCAATTCGATTCTGTACCAATCAGGGACAGGTTCGTCAGCCAAAATCGGCATCAATCAGAAGAATCCCCTGCTCACACTCGATGTAAACGGCAGTGAACTCGTGCGTGGCCTGTTCGAGATGGCTACTACCGGATTCGCGACCGCGAGCAAAGGCTTCATTTCAAGTCCGATCAACCTAGAGTCTTCGGCGTTCAACAGTAGCAGTGCGAAGTACACCTTGAATCATTTTCAGTGGCAGGCGGAACCGGTAGGGAACGACACGGCCAGCCCGGGATCAACCTTGAACCTGCTCTACGGCACGGATCCAAATCCCCCGACCGAGACCGGTCTCAGCTTGAACAGCAAGGGAATTTTCACGTTCGCACCGAAACAGACGTTTCCTGGCACGGGAACAGTAACTAGCGTTGGTCTTTCGGCGCCGAGTTCGGACTTTACGGTCAGCGGATCGCCGGTCCTATCGAGCGGAACACTGGGGTTGGCTTGGAAAATTGTGCCTACCAATAACAATACCGCGAACGCGATCGTGAAGCGTGATGCGAACGGCGCCTTCAGTTCGGGAGAGATTAATGCAGCATCGGCCGGAACCGTCACCGCCGCCGTCACGGGAATGAATTCTGCCAGCGGCTACGGTGTTCTAGGCTACGCCAACGGGAGCAGCGGGCAAGGAGTTTGGGGTGAGGCTTTTGGGACACAATTTTCCCCCAACGGCCAGGGCGCCGACGGCGTGCATGGGCAATCGCATACCCATAACGGATCAGGCGTCGCGGGGCTCAATTCTGACGCGACTGGAATTGGAGTCTACGGACAAGGTACGGGATTCTACACGAGCGGTTCCGGTTACGGGGTCTATGGCGTGGGCTTTCTCGGTGTCTATGGCGCCAGCGAGAACGGAAGCGGATACGGTGTTGAAGGGACCAATACCGCCGAGAATGGAACCGGAGTCTTCGGTTATGGAGCGGAGGGAGGTTACTTTCTGGGGCTTCCGCTGAACGAGGTGACCGGCCCTGGCGCTCTCCTGGCACAAGGTGCAACCAACGTCGATTACTACGGCGAGGCTGGGGCTGCATTCTACGGAGGCGCAGGAAGCGGTGGCTTCGCTGGCGGCGATGGTCTGTATGCCTATGCTGGTAATCCCGGCCCTTCCTATGCTGGCTACTTCTTCGGTGACGTCGAGGTAACCGGAACACTTTCCAAGGGGGGCGGCTCATTCAAGATCGATCATCCACTCGATCCTGCCAATAAATATCTCTCGCACTCGTTCGTCGAGTCTCCCGACATGATGAATGTCTACAACGGGAACGTCGTGCTCGACGGAAACGGCGAAGCAAGCGTCCAATTGCCCGATTGGTTTGAAGCCCTCAATCGCGATTTTCGTTACCAGTTAACCAGCATCGGGGGGTTTGCCCCCATCTATGTTGCCCAGAAGGTGCAGAACAATTACTTCAGAATCGCCGGCGGCAAACCCGGCATGGAAGTTTCATGGCAAGTTACCGGCATCCGCCAGGACCGTTGGGCGAACGCCCATCGCATTCCAGTCGAGCAGCAGAAAGACGTTCGCGAACGCGGTTTCTATTTGCATCCCGAACTCTACGGGCAGCCGCCGGAGAGGGGCATGCAGTGGGCCCGCAATCCCGAGGGCATGAAGCGCATGGCACAACACCTCAAGCAACCGGTGCCCGCTGCGAGACTCGCGGCAGTGCATCATTAATTCGGTTTGACCGACCTTGCTTTACCCCACTTGCACGGCTTAAGGTGCAGCGAGCTGTTCGCGCTCAAATGGGAAGACATCGATTCCTTCTACAACGGACCTCCTTCACTGAGTCACCAAAGCAGTCGCAACTGTGTTGTGACAGGCAAGTGAGAATACGGAGCCCCCGGGCGGCTCTGTATTCTCGACAAGCAGAATCCTGTTGTCGCTCCGACCCGGTTGGCGAGAGACTCCCTGAATCTCTCGCCTTCCGTTAAAGCAAGGCAAGTCTGGGATGGCGCTGCCGTTTTCACCTTGCTGGAGCGAGGGATGCCTACTCTTTGCAAACGAACGTGCTGCCCTGTCGGACCGGGTTCGTGCACAGCGGTCCAAGGTTGGTGGTAGCATCGGGCAAGCTGATCATTGCGTTCGGGCCTGCATCTTGCTCACCATTGAATGGAGTTGGTTGTGTGGGATTAAAGCCGCAGGCAACGGCGTCCTCGGGGTTGTTAAACCAAAAGCCCACGTGAAACGTATGGGTCGGAAGAAGGTTCGAAGCAGGGTCAAATCCGAAGATCTGGTCCAGCAGGATCGTGCTAATTGCGACCTGCGCATTGCCTAGGCTGTTCGCATGCACGTCGCTCTGATACCAAGCTAAACCAAAGTTCTGGAAGTTCGGGTCGGGAAGACCGTCGGACAGCAGATTGGTGTTCTGGATGGTAAACAGATCAAAACCGAGATTCGGCTTGAGGTTCGAGGCTTTCAATACCAACGTGTCGTGCAGCTCGCCTCTGGTCACGGTGACCGTCGCGGTTGGCGTAGGCCCGCCCTGCACTCCGAGACAGCTCAGGAATTTCGCCTGAGGTGTAAGGTGGAACGTGATTGTCTTTACCTGCGCCGCCAAGGTCTGGGTCATTACACCGGCACACACCAGCAGTCCGGACATGATCCATCTCTTATTGACGCCCAAGATGGTTGCGAAATTCATTATTTCTAGTCTCCTTCATTCGACGATGGTCGAGAATTGGCTGATTTGCCGTCGCACTTTGAGCGACAGATTGTGAGATCTGTCAGTTTGGTGAGCGCGCCGACAAGACCTATCCTCGGTGTGGGCGGTGGGAAAAGTCCTGTATGTGATCTAAAAGAACTCTAAATAAAGTCTAAAAACTCTAGAAAAGCGGTGTTCCCGCCGACAAAAAGTGAATTTGGCGAAGATTTCAGGCGCTCTACCTGTTCTTTACGACGATGTGAAAACTCAACAGTGTTTCTCTGTTAAGTGTTTATTGCCGCCGCTCCTTGCCTCCGTCGATGAGACAAGGGATTGGCCATCAGGGTGCGTTTTATAGGGAACACATTTGTGTTCCAGGTGGGATATACGTCTTCTCGGCAGCTTCGGGCTTGGTCTTCAGCCAATCTCTCGGTTGAACGGCAGCGGGCAATCGCAATGGCAGCATCCGCGCCGTACGGTATGGGCCGAGGTTTGTTGGGTTGCAGTTTGAGCCTAATTTGGAAGTCCCACACTCAGTACACGCTCGTTGCCTAAGGTCACCCATATCACGGCTATTTAGAAACCTTCCACCATCCACACATTGCTATGGATCACGTCGCCCCCCAGTATGTGCTTGCAGGCAACACTAAAGCCCTGGACCGCACTCCAGGCAGCCAAGATAACGAACGCCCGACGAAGTTGCATAACTCTCTTCACTTTTGCAAGTCGGGAACTTTAAGTGATTTCAGATATTCGATGATGGCGTAGCGGTCGTCGGGAGAGAGCGCCGGGCCGACTACTCCGTTTCCTCTGGGGCCGTCTTTGAACTCGTGGCCACGATTGCTATTGCCTGGCTTCGTAACGTCGTAGAGATATCCGCCTTTAAGTTTGGATATGTCGTGGCCCACTTTGACGGGATCGAACTCCTTACTTCCTGTCCAAAACCTGTCAGGCCGCTCGCTCTGCGGCGAAAGCAATGCGTACAAGTTCGGAACAGATCCGTTGTGGAGATAAGGAGAAACCGCCCAGATGCCTGTCAGCGGGCGTGCTTTGTAGATCGGTTCCGCGCGAACGACCGGATCGTTAGGATCGCGGCCTCCTCTCCATTCAATTTGCTGCTCCGGACTGGTCTTCATCTTCTCAAAATACTTGCTGATGATTCCGTTGGCGACAAGATCCAATCCTGCGGCGGCGGAAACGCGCCCCTTGCCGAGGCTGCCAGAATCGGCTGTGCGATTGACAAAATCGACTGCCTCATGGGGATCTGTGCCCACGAAGCTCTGTTTCACGTCCTTCACAATCAGGAAGCGCTTCTTCTGACCGTTCTCCCACCAGTAGGTCGGTTGAGGTTTCTTGAGATCGACTACCAGTTCTTCGACGGGAGGCAGGTGACAGGGCTGACAAATCGACTTGTAGAGTTCCGCGCCACGCCTAACTCTCTGCTCATCCAGTGCGGGAAAAACGGAAGGCCAGCTCGGTGGACGCAGGCCTTGAAATGGCGCGGGACCAGAGATTAGCCATTCCAATTCCCTCAGTCCTTCTAGGTGAACACTGTTGTCAAAGTCCTTAGCATCCGCGCCGTCGAGCTTCACCGCCGCGCGTACGCCAAGCGCCTCGCCGACATTGCGGACCAGCGGATCCGCGATCGAAGAGTCGTATTGCACCCAGGTAAACCAGGAAGCATCCCAAATCTGCGGAAACCGGACCGGGGCATTCGCGGGCGCAAAGTTCGCCGCGTTCTGCATATCCACTGCGAACACCTGATTGCCAATACGAGTCAGAGCGTCAGTGCGATCGAACCCCGCAAGATTGTCGTAGATGCCTTTCCCCGGGCCCGCGTGGTCCAACTCAAACTTCGCGTTATCAATGAATGCAGTAAAGCGTCGCTTCAAATCCGTCTTCTGCTCTGCAGAGGCATTCGGGCCAAGCACGCGGTTTTCGAAACGGCCATAGCGGAAGGGAATCTTCTGCGTAAAACCGACGGCCAGCAGTAACGCCTTTTGAAATTCGGTGACCTCGATCATGGCGGGCGCGCCATCTACCTGCACGGCGTATTTGCCGTGATGCAACTCTCCTGTGTGGCAGGCCGCGCAGGTCAATCCAATTACCGGATAAGTCGTCTTGGTGTCGGGATCATAAAAGTCCTCTTGCCGGGCGAAACCAATCGGTAGTCCATCCGGGTTGAGATTCGGATCGGCCGGGCTGCTTAAAAAGCCGAAGCGAGCCAAGTACGTCTTGTCAGTAAATAGATCACAACCAAATAGCGATAAGCACGGCTGTTCCAGTGCCATGAACCAGTCGTACCGGATGAGGCGAGTTCCTTGCGGAGTGTGATGGAAGTGCAGACGTTGGCCGTCGGTCCAACCTTGTTCGGCATGGCTGAATTGTTCTGGCGGGCTCTGATACTCAGGTACATCAACTCGAAACTGAGGCTGCCTCAAATACAGATAGGCGCCGCCGACCAACAATAGAACGACAAGGACTATGGCGATAGCTATCCGCTTCATAGAGTTCCTTTTGTTTCATCGGCGTTGGTTTTCATCTCTGCATAGACTCGCAATATGTGCTCTACAAAACCTGCTCCGATGACTCCACGTCGTTGCTTTGGGCGTTCAGCCTGCTAGCATACGAGGACAACCGCTCGCTCTACACACACTTATAAGGTTGTTGGGGAAATCGGCGAGCAAAAGCCCTCGGACGAGAAGCTTGCACGAAGCTTCATCCTTCGATCGCCGAATCGGATCAAAGATATGGAATAAGAGTTGCCAATGTCAAGAACAGACTTTCCCTTCCTGGGACTGAGGTGGGCTGGAATGACTATCATCAACATCTCGAATACTCACCGAGTCTGGAAGTCCTCTTCAAGACACCAATGGCATATTCCGCAGCGTCGGAAATGTTTTTTGTGCTGACCAATCTTTAATTCGTCACTGTAGGTTTCGTCAATTCAACGCTAACTGGATTCGTGCTTGCGCGCAAAATCGCTCAGGCCCCAGTGGCTTTAGCCAACGGTGCGCACTCCTCCGCCGTAATAACTAGGTATGAAGAAAACCAGTGTCCACTACGTCGTCAGCCCTCACAAGAGCAAGGCCAACGTCAGAGTCGAGATACAAGCCGTACATTCTCAGAAGAAATCTGGGGAGAGGTAGATCACAAATTCAATTACCCGCATCCGATTGAAAGTTTTGCCTGTGGAGAGCAGATTAAGGTTCTTGCTCGGGTGGCCTCGAGCTACACCCGTCTGGAGTTGCGGACGTCTTTGCTTGTACAACAAGAAGATCAACCTCAGCGTATCTCTCGCCGGCCAAGCCGTCGGCGTCAAAGAAGTGGACCACGACATCTGGTTGGTCAGTTTTAGGGATTACGATTCGGCTCTATTGATCTGGAGGAAAAAGCTTTGCAGCCCCTGGAGAACCCCTTCGTGCCAAAAGTGTAACCATGTCTCCGGAACGTTCTGTTACCTATGTCTCCGGAACGGACCCTTGAAAGAATTGGTCGGGGCGATAGGATTTGAATCATCAATGTAACGTAGTTTCAACAATATGCAGGTCAGCGGATGACACTTAAGACCACAGAAGCCTGTGTTCGTCGCGCAAACGGAGCGCAGGGCTTAAGGAAAAGGTCTTTTCCCTTTACTCGTGTACCGCAAGGTCTATTTTCTCCCTATTTTTTCGCTCACAAAAGTCGTCTTCGTAAGTGGGAGTGTCTGGCGGAAACGACGGAGTAAAGTAAGGACCCAGTAGCGCGACGATCTGCAGCAAAACGATCAGTGCAAACATCTTCATCGCCAAACCAATGATGGCAGGTCGCCACAAGCCGACGGCAAGCAGCGTGCCGATTGCGATGTACCCAATCGCAAGCAATCGTCGAGTCGCAAGTGAGTACATCCTGTTTTGCGAGAGCACGAGGATGACGGCGGTAAGCAAGAGGGAGAAAGCCAACATCGTCCATTTGAGTCGCGAGGGCCATGAAGTAAACTGCGCCAGCATGTCGGAAGGACCGAGATGAAGCAAACGGAAGATCCCAGTGTTTTCGACATAAGCGGCTGTTGCTGTGGCGATGGTGGCTAATGTTAGGGCGCGACGAAGGGTCAAGAGTGGCTTGGCTTTGTCGACTGCAAAGAGAGATCCGAAGCTCCAGATGAAGAGCGTGTAGAGCGGAATAAAGAAACAGTCTGCAATTGTATCGCGCAGCAGCGCACTGTGTGCTCTCTGTTGGGCTTTTGGGCCAGAGAGCTCCGGGTGAGTCGCACAGAC
>Ga0126378_10000901_pt1 | contig 21962 bp, 20 predicted proteins | sample PanSoiMetPlot_23_FD_92587 | JGI IMG/M metagenome (GOLD analysis project Ga0126378, IMG submission 92587) | Tropical forest soil microbial communities from Panama - MetaG Plot_23 | ecosystem: Environmental > Terrestrial > Soil > Tropical forest > Bulk soil | place: Panama | collected 2016-02-17
ACCTACTCTTCGCTTGCGACGCCGATCGTGGTTGGCCAGAGCGGCCAGCGCGCGTTCTGCTCCGACCAGTCGGGCGTGATCCGCTACAACCAGGGCGGCAGCGCCTGCACCTCAGCCGACGCGGCACTGTAAACACAGCTTGGGCTGCGCATTTTGGCTGCTAACTAGTTGGTTTGGGACAGGCGCGGGCTCCCCCGCACCGCGCCTTTTTGATTTGTTCCTGTCTAGCTCCCTCCGTTGGTTTTCGCACTAACGACAAAAAGTGCCATTTCTTTTTCTCGCTTGCCCCTAATTGTCGCTAGTTCAGTTTTGGGAAGCTTCAGTTGTAGGCGAGGGCTCTATGTCGTGTGTTTGCAATACCTTAGAGCAAGGGACGTCTAGCAGAGTTGGCCACAAACATGCTCGCTCTGAGTAGTGATGCCCGTCGCACAGGCTTAGTCGGTGGGCTTTGATCTATGATGAGAAAACGACAATCCGGCTTTTCTCTAATCGAACTTCTGATCGTTGTCGCGATTATTCTAATCGTTGCAGCGATTGCCCTGCCCAACCTGCTAGCGGGCAGAATGGCGGCCAACGAGGCCTCGGCCGTGCAGAGTATGCGAACGATTCAGTCCTCGGAAACTGCTTACGCGACCACATACCCGGCTCTGGGCTATTCGGCAACGCTGGCAGACCTTGGGGGTTCGGGAGGCGGCAATTGCACTGCGACTTCAACACAAGCTTGCCTGATTGACAACGTCCTCGCGAGCGGCGTCAAGGACGGTTACACAATTACTTGGAACGGAGACGGTTTGACTCCCTCGGTTGCTTACACCATTAACGCCGACCCTCTTTCTCGCGGCGCCTCTGGCCGCAGGAGTTTCTTTACGGACTATCCTGGAGTCATTCGCTACAACGCAACGGCACCAGCAAACCAAAACGACCCTGTCATCTGAGCGCCTGCTCTCCCTCGCTAGAGCTTGCAGCGCTGTAAGTCTTGTCCGGTCTTGCAGTCCGCTCCACTTTGGTAAGATACAAGCATGCGTGTGGGAATATTTTGCCTCAGTCTTGTCCTGCAAAGTCTCAGCTCCAGTCTGGATATGAAGTTACTCGTGAAACGGATGGAGTCCAGATATCGGTCTGCTCACACGCTCCAAGCTACGTTTCTTGAGCGCTACAGCGAGAACGGCAAGTTGGTCAGGACGGAAGCGGGCGTCGCATATTTTCGCCGGCCAGGGAAAATGCGCTGGGAGTACGAAGCACCGGAGAAGAACCTGTTTCTCGTGGATGGCAAAACAGCGTGGTTTTACGTTCCGGCGGACCGCACCGTGACGCGCGTTCCAGCGAAGGAAAGCGCGGATTGGCGAACTCCGCTGGCGTTGCTTGCAGGAGAGATGAAGCTTTCCAAGATCTGCCAGAAGATCGAGTACGCGGAGGAGGAAGCTTCATTGTCTCCATCGGATGCGATGGTCCATTGCCAGCTGCGCGGAGCAGACTCGGAACCAAAGAGGGCGAGCGAGTCAGAAGGGAAAAAGCGGATCGCGGAAGCACAGGAGAGAGTCTATTTGGAAGTCGTTCCAAGTTCCGGGGAACTCGCCCGCATCGTGATCAGAGACCCCGGTGGGATTGGGATCGAGTTTCGCTTTGCCAACTGGAAGATGAATCCTGCTGTCGACGAGGCGCAGTTTCGCTTCCAGGTTCCCCAGGGTGTCGCCATTGTGAATGGTGAGCTAGCAGTCGGCGAAAAATCTGTAAATCCTTGAAAACTAAGCCCTGGCCGGCCTCTCTTTCCTCGTAGGAACAGCCAACCCCTGGGAGCCACTGCGCATATCAATTAGATGAGGTAAACTGAAACTCTATGGGCGAATTTGTCTGCCGGGTGGCTGATTCTGATGGGCGTGTTTTTTCACACGTCGAGGCCGCTAATTCACTAGACGAAGCGCGCCAGAAGCTCGTCGACCGGGGACTCTACGTTTACGAAGTGGAATCGCGGGGTGGGCGGCTCGTTTCACTGCTTAGCCAGCGGCCTAGCCGGAAGATTGGCGGTTCGGAATTCCTCATTCTGAACCAGCAATTCAACACGCTTATCAAGGCAGGATTGCCGATCTTGCGAGCGCTGGACCTCCTTGCCACACGAGCCACTGCACCCAAACTCCGGCCGCTCATCGCACAGATTCGGGATCAGGTGCGCGAAGGAAAATCTCTTTCTGACGCGGTTGCGGAAGCAGGCGTGTTCTCCAAAGTGTATTCCACAGCTATCCTCGCGGGCGAGAAGAGCGGTAATTTACCGGGCGTTCTGGACCATTACATTGCCTACCAGCGGGTCAGTACCGGCGTGCGCAAGAAAATCCTGGCCACTCTCGTTTATCCTTGCCTGCTGATTACGGTGGCGACGGTCATCGTGACTTACCTGGTTACCGGAGTCATTCCCAAATTTGCGCTTCTCTACCGCGATCTGAACGTAGAGCTTCCTACGCCCACACGTATCCTGATTGCGCTCACGGTTGATTATCGATTTGTGTTTTTGGGCCTGGTTGGGCTATTGGTTTTGACCGTAGTTGGCCTTTTTCTGTGGTCCCGAAGCGAGATGGGAGGAACGGCTTTCGACCGCTTCAAATTCCGCTTACCGATCGTCGGAGACACGCTGCTGAAGTTTCAAGTGGCGCAATTTTCGAGAACTCTCTCCACCCTACTGACGGGCGGCACGCCATTGGTAGCAGCGCTCCAAACGGCGTCTGACGCTATCACCAGCAAACTGCTGCGTTCTACGGTCGCAGAGTCTACGCAGATGGTGCGCGAGGGCGAAACGCTTCATGGCGCACTAGCCTCCAAAGGCGTTATGCCGGAGATGGCCGTGGACATGATCGAAGTCGGCGAATCGAGCGGAGCGATCTCGCCAATGCTCAATAGTGTCGCCGAATTCTACGAAGAAGAAGTGAGTTTGCGGCTGTCTGCGCTCGTCGCCGTTATCGAGCCGGCATTGCTTATTTTTATGGGATTGTTCGTTGCCTTCATTTTGATTTCGCTCTATTTGCCAATCTTCTCGTTCTCCCTGAGCGGGGCAACGCAGTAGGAGACTATGGCCACTACGGAACAACTACCTCCTCCGTCAGGGCCGCCGGGCGGCGACGAAGAACAGGAACGCGCGGCCGCCCGGAAGCTCGCCGAACGTTACCGCTATACGTTCATTGATTTGCGGGAGCAGCGCATCGATCCGGAATTGTTTCGCGCAATTCCGGCGGAATTGATGTTCCGCTACAACTTTGTGCCCCTGGAATCGCACGACAACGTTTTGGCTATCGCCGCCGCCGATCCGGGCCAGGTGCAAAGCAGCGACGAATTGCCTCTGCTGTTGGGCAAGAAGCTCTTGATTCGCGTGGCCACTGCCCGGCAGATCAGCGACATTCTCAAGCGCACGGAGCAGTCACAGCGCGTCCTCGAACAAGCCACCGAAGCGTTCACCGTGCAGGGCTCCAAAGAAGACGAGGAGAGCGAAGAAACTATTTCGGGCGACCGCTTGACGCGCGACAGCACGGCCAGCCCGGTGGTGCGTCTTGTGGAAACAATCATCTTCACAGCACTGGAGCGGCGCGCGAGCGACATTCACATTGAGGCCCGCGATTCGGAAGTGGCGGTGAAGTACCGGATTGACGGCGTCTTGCAGCACGCGATGCAGCCCATCGCGAAGGAGCATCATTCCCACGTTCTTTCGCGCATCAAGGTGCTCAGCGATCTGGACATTGCCGAGCGCCGCGTTCCGCAGGACGGCCGCTTCCGGGTGCGTTACAAAGGGCGCTACATCGACTTACGCGTCTCCATCATGCCAGCGAGCCACGGCGAAGACGCGGTTCTTCGCGTGCTCGACAAGGAAACTCTCTCCGAGAAGTTTGCGAACTTGAATCTGAACGTGGTCGGTTTTTCCGAGGAAGAGCTCCACCGCTTCCGCCGCTACATCCATGAACCTTACGGCATGGTGCTGGTCACTGGGCCGACAGGTTCGGGCAAGACCACGACGCTCTACGCCGCGATCAATGAAATCAAGAGCGACGAAGACAAATTCGTCACCATCGAAGATCCTGTCGAATACCAAGTCAAGGGCATCACGCAAATCCCCGTCAACGAGAAAAAAGGCCTGACGTTTGCTCGCGGCTTGCGATCCATTTTGCGGCACGACCCGGATAAAATCATGGTCGGCGAAATTCGCGACCAGGAAACGGCTCAAATCGCGATTCAGTCCGCCCTCACCGGCCACCTCGTTTTCACCACCGTTCACGCCAACAACGTGACAGACGTGATCGGCCGTTTCGTCAACATGGGAGTGGAGCCTTACAACTTCGTGTCCGCGCTGAACTGCATCATGGCGCAGCGGCTTGTGCGCGTCATCTGTCCGAACTGCAAAAAGCCCAAGAAGTACGCTACAGAGGAATTGAAGGAACTCGGGCTGGAGCCTAGCGAATGGTCGAACGGGTCGCTCCTTGAGGGTGTTGGATGCCTGGAATGCTCCGGCACGGGATACCACGGCCGGACGGCCATCTGCGAGTTGCTGGACCTGACTGATCGCATCCGCGAAATGATTATCGACCGGCGGCCGACGTCCGAAGTCAAGCGGGCGGCTCGCGAAGAGGGAATGATGACCTTGCGCGAAAGCGGGCTGGGAAAGGTACGTGCCGGCATCACCACCATCAAGGAAATCAACAAGGTGACGTTCGTTGAGTAGCGCCACAGTTCTTCGTCAAGGAATTTATCAAAGTGGACTGGTACGGCGCATCGCGCGCTGGCTCGAAGCCATTCCTCATCCGCCAATCGCGATTGAGATTGCGCCAGACCGGATTGCCGTGGCGCGCTGGAGCCGCACCGGGTCGGTCGATGAATTTGCTTTGGAGACACTGCCGACGGGCGCGTTGGTTCCGTCCGCAGTGGAGACCAATCTGGTCAACGTGGCGGCGGCGAAATCCGCGCTGACGAAGGCCTGCGAGCGTGTGCGTGCCAAGGATGAGGACGTAGCTCTGATTCTCCCCGACCCGGTGATTCGCGTCTTCGTCCAGCATTTTGAGGATTTCCCGCGTTCGTCGGAAGAAGCGATTCCACTGTTGCGCTGGAAACTGAAAAAGAGCGTGCCGTTTGAAGCCGACGAAACGATTATTTCTTATTTTCGCCAGGCGCCGCGCGAAGCGGGCGTAGACGTGGTCACGGCGCTGGCCAGACAGCGCATCATTCGCGAATACGAATCGCTTGCGGAGGCGGCCGGACTCTACGCCGGGGTGGTTCTGAGCTCTACTCTCGCGGCCATCTCACTGCTCGACGACAAAAAACCCATATTGCTTGCGCGAATTTCAGGCTCGTCCCTGACGACCGCGATCGTGCGTTCGGGAACGCTCTGCGGCTATCGTTGCACGGAACTGCCTGCGCATGGCGCGGATCTCACGCCACAAATGCTCCTGGAGGAGGTTTTTCCTGTCGCGGCTTATTACCAGGACACTTGGCATGAGGGGATTTCCACGGTTCGAATCGCGGGCCTGGGCCCACGCCTCGGCGAGTTTTCCGGACTTTTGGAGCAGGAGTTTCGTTGCGAGGTCCAGTCCTTACTACGTTCCGCGTATTCGGATGGGCGGATCAAAGACGATGCCCGCCAGCTCGCCGACCGCGATTTGGAAGGCCTGGTTGGCTGGATGCTTCACCGCGGCTAAAGATGGATTTCTGAATCAGGAAGCGAAGATATGGAAGTACGGCTCAATTTAGCAACCAAGCCGGTGGCAACGCACCGCCGGTTCTTGGCCGGTGCTGGTTTCTCAGTGGCCCTGGCAGGTGTGATTTTTCTCGTGCTTGGTTGGCATGTATATTCCGTCCGCAGAGCGGCGGCCGAAATTCGCATCCGGACACAGAAGTTGCAAGATGATTACGCAAAGGCCGACGCGCAGAGCAAGGAATTGGAACGTTATTTCGCGCAGAAGGATATTGCGAGCCTCAAGGACCGCGCCATTTTTATCAACGGCATCATCGTAGTTCGAAGTTTCAACTGGACGAAAATGTTCATGGACCTGGAGCATCTTTTGCCGGGCGGCGTGCGCGTGCTCAGCATCCAGCCCAGGCAGGTCTCGGGCCACGTCGAAGTAAGCCTAACGTTTGGCGCCATAAGCGATGAGGCGAAACTGGAATTTATGCACGCGCTCGAGAAATCCAGCCGATTCTCAGATGTGCAGGAGCAAGGTGAACGTGATCCGGGCGCCAATAGCACGGATCGAAGAGTCGTGCAGTTAACAACTCTCTATTCGGGAACTTGATGCGACGGGATTTTACAACTCGCAAGCGGGCCATTCTGGGCGGTCTGATCGTTCTGGTCGCCGCCGACGTCGCTCTGGCCGTTTACAGTTCTTACGCTCCGCAGGCGGGCGCGCAACAACTTGCTTTGCAGGAGCAACAGCTCAATGTGTTGAAGGGCGCCATCGTCCGTGCGCAGAAGATTAAGGACGAAGTGCCTAGTACGCAGCAGGACTGCACGCAATTCGAGCAGTCGCTCCTGCCCGCGAGCACGGGATACTCCTCGGTTTCCTCCGAGCTCGGTGGAATGGCTAAGAAAAGTGGCGTCCAGCTTCAGGATCTTTCATTCAAGCCTACGCCGGTTCCCGAGCGGGGGTTGACCGAAGTGGCCATGGATTCCAACATCCAGGGCGACTATAAGAACGTAGTTCTCTTCCTGAACGAGCTGCAACGCTCCACCAAGATCTACGAGGTAGATTCCCTGGCGCTGGCGCCGGGCGGGCAGAGCCAGGGTCCCGCTAACATCATTAAGGTCGGACTGCACCTCAGAACGTATTTTCGGACTGCCGCGTGAAACAAAAGCGACAAATCGCCGTTCTGATCGTTCTGCTGGTGATTGCTGCGGTCGGATGGCTATGGAATTCTAGGGGAGAAAATAGGCCGAATAGCACCGATCACCACGGTCTAATCGCGCAGAATGCACCAATAGTCGGAGTTCAAGATCCTCAGATCCGGCTTGAGGAAATCGGAAGGGCTCGCCAGGCCGAGTACAAGAGTTCCGGCCGCAGCATTTTCAGCGAGGTTGCTCAGCCCGCGGCGACGGCGGGCCCTCATCCGGCCCCTAAACCAACGGGCCCAGTGCCAAACGCCTGCGGTATCGTCGGGCAGGGTCCCTGTCCGCCTGCTCCGCCGCCACCGCCACCGGTTTGCAAGCTTCCCACCAACGTAAAATTCTTCGGCTATGGCGTCGTACCAAACGGGACGTCGCGCCGAGCGTTCTTCACGGACCCCGAAGGGGCAGTGCAAGTTGTTTCGGAAGGCGAAGTCTTGATGAATCGCTTCCGGGTGCTCAAGATTGGCAACGCGAATCTCGAGTTCGAGGACGTCTCTTCGAAGTGCACAGTCGGGTCTGCGCCGCTTGAGGAGCAGGCGGGAAATCCGCCCGGAGGACCATCCGGTGGTGGCTAATCGCAAATCACGTCTCCGAGTGCGTCGCCAGGAGGGCTATGCCTTGGTCCTGGTGGTTTTTCTGACCACCATGCTGCTTATCGGCACCATGCTGATTGCGCCAAACATTCGAACCGAGGGCCAGCGCGAAAAAGAAAAAGAAATGATCTGGCGCGGCCAGCAATATGCGCGCGGCATAAAACTCTATTACCGCAAGACGGGCCGTTTCCCAACGAGCATCGACGACCTGGTCAAACCAAAGATCGGTTCGCTGCGCTTCCTTCGCCAGCCGTACAAAGACCCCATGAACAAAGAGGATGGCTCGTGGAGACTCATTTACGTCGGCCCCGCGGGGCAGCTTATAGGCAGCCTTAAGCAGCCGCAGGGAAATCTTCAGTTTGGCAATCTGCCGGCTGGAATGGGCACTCCGGCGAGCGCGCTGGCTGCACCTGGCGCGCCGGGCGCCTCAGGGACCCTGGGCCAGCCCGCCACGCAGAGTTCGTTTGGTCAATTCGGCCAGCAAGGCCAACAGGCCTTGCAAGCTGTCACAGCAAACTCAAGCGCAAACAGTTCGAATCCGCCCGCCACGACGGGAGCGCCTGTTTCCGCTGATCAGGGGGCTGGTTCGAACGCGCCGATTCCATCCGGCGACACGCCCACGATCATGGGTGGAAATATCATTGGAGTCGGGAGCAAAATCAACAAGAAATCGATTAAAGTTTACGATCACGCGAAGAATTATCGCCTCTTCGAATTCATTTGGGATCCTTCGAAAGACGTCATGGCCGTCGGCCAACCCGGCATGCAAACTGGTACAGGCTTAGGACAAATTCCCGGACAGAATCCGATTGGCCAACCCGTACAAGTTCCCACGAATCCTCAGCAGACACCACCACAACAGCCGCCGCAGAATCCACAGCAACAGTAATAGATCTCACGGATTTGGAGGGTTTGGAGAAGTAGTAGGGGGAAACATCGCATCGATGTTGGGAGTTGGGCTATTCGAAGTTGGTGGCTTGGCCGTTTTGTTGGCTGCCGCTCCCGACTTGTTCTTCTCGTAGTTGCGCTTCACGCGCCGGACATAAGAAGTTGTTTCCGCGAACGGCGGCACGGTTCCGTATTGCAGAATGCGATCGGGGCCGGCGTTGTATGCCGCGAGCGCCAACGTCAAGTTGTTGTTGTAAAGTTGCAGAAGTTCCTTCAGGTAGTGCGTCCCACCGTCGATGTTCTCCTTCGGATCGAAAACGTCCTTGACTCCGAGACGCGCCGCGGTTTCAGGGAGCAGCTGCATCAGACCGCGCGCATTCTTGCGGGAAACCGCTTTGGGATCAAAGTTCGATTCAGCGGCAATCACGCTAGTGATAAGTTCGGCGTCGATGCTGTAGCGCGTGGCGATCTCCGCGATTATGTTTCGAAACATGGGGTCAGCCGTGGGCTGTGCCGGCGATGGAGGCACGGGCTTGAAAACGTCCTCAGGCTCGATGGTGGCGACATCCTGAGCGGAAACATCCACCGAGCCGCCCACCATTTGCAGGTGATACTTATCCCCAGTGAGCTGATAGCCCGTGACGTGCAGACGTTGCCCGCTGCGCAAGACCACATATTCGGCCCGCACGTCCGAAGCGCACAGCAGAATCAGCGGCGCCAAAAATGCAGCGGGCTTTAGGCGCAAGGCGCGGCCTCCTTCAGGGCAAAATGCTCAATTGCCCGGGCCACACCGTTCTCGTCATTGGTTCCCGTTTCGTGCCAGCCAAATTTCTTCAGCTCGGGCACACCGTTTCCCATCACTACGGGAACGCCAGCAAAGGTGAGCATTTCGAGATCGTTGTGATTGTCCCCGATGGCCATAATCTCTTCGCGGGAGTAGCCGCACAAGGCCGCCCATTCCGCCAGCGAATGACCTTTCGAGCAAATCGGATTGAGCACATCAATCATGGCGAAGTCGCGGCTTTCGTAGCTCGTCACGGCCAGCGCGAATTCATCGGCAAACGAAGCGCTTCGCAGCGCTTTCTCCGCGTCGCGCATCGCGGCCACCTTGCCGGAGAGCATCACCTGAATGGGGTCCTCCGTCAGGCAACTCTCTAACGGATTCGCGAGGCCGATGAATTGAAGGTTGCGCGAATAATAGGCGTAGCGCAACGAATCGTCGGGGTCAAGCCGCTCCAGCATCAATTGATTCTCGGCAGGCCGGTCAAAAATGACTGCCGCGCCTTCGCTCCACGTTTTGGTTAGATGCAGAACTTGCTCAGCAGTGTTCCGGGGAAGCAGATGACGCACATGGGTGCGGCCTTCCTTGCAGCGGATCAAGGCACCGTTACTGACGATCATGGTTAGTGGGGCGTCGAGTTGCTTAGCTACCGGCAAAGCAAAATCATAGCGGCGACCTGTTACCAGTGCCACCTCGATGCCGCGCTTCGCAGCTTCCGCAATCGTCCGGCGGTTGACTTCGGAAACCTGCCAGCGGCTGTCAAGCAGCGTGCCGTCGATATCTAGGGCAATGAGTCGCACCGCCATCTCCCTATTCTACCGTGAAATGAGATGCAGTTTGGGCGCCCAAAGTCTTCGGGGCGGCCAAAGAACTGCCAAAAAGGCCTGTGTTAAAATTTCACAGCGATGACGAAATCCTCCAATCTGCTGGAACTGCAATGTTCCGCATGCGGCAAGAAATACGATGCTTCTGTAGAACAACACCTGTGCAGTTGCGGGAAGCCACTGTTGGCGCGGTACGATTTGCGCCAAGCCGCCGCAACGCTCAATCTGGGATCGCTCAAGGATCGCCCAAGAACGCTCTGGCGTTATGCGGAGGTGCTTCCTGACGACACCCCTGTGTCCCTGGGCGAGGGCATGACTCCATTGGTGCATACAAAGCGCCTCGGCAGCTCCATGGGATTAGAAAACCTTTTTTTGAAGGACGAGGGGCTGAATCCAACAGGGTCGTTCAAGGCGCGGGGCATGACAGCGGCCGTGAGTCGCGCGAAGCGCCTAGGAGCTAAGGCATTGGCTGCTCCTACGGCAGGCAACGCAGGAGGGGCGCTGGCTGCCTATGCCGCGGCCGCGGGTATTCCAGCAGTCATCGTGATGCCAGCCGACACTCCTTCGGCGAATGTCATGGAGTGCCAGGCGTTCGGGGCAAAAGTCGTGAAGCTGAACGGACTGATTTCGGATTGCGGCAAATATGTGGCTGAACGCAAAGATCGTGAGGGTTGGTACGACGTTTCGACGCTCAAGGAGCCCTATCGCGTGGAAGGCAAGAAAACCATGGGCTATGAGCTTTGGGAACAGTTCAGCGGGAAATTACCGGACGTAATTTTTTATCCCACGGGCGGCGGCGTCGGCTTGATTGGCATGTGCAAAGCCTTCGATGAAATGCAGGAGATGGGATGGGTTGGTTCCGAGCGCCCGCGCATGGTTGCTGTTCAAGCTGAAGGCTGTGCGCCCATTGTGCGTGCTTGGGAGGCGCATCAGAACTCCGCGCAATTTTTTTCGAACGCGGCCACGATTGCCTCAGGTTTGCGTGTGCCCGGACCTCTTGGCGATTTGCTGATCCTCAGCATGCTGCGCCAGACGAACGGAACCGCGCTGACCGTGACCGATGACGAGATGCTGCGGACGGGAAGGGAACTGGCCTCGCTCGAAGGCATTTTTGCCGCACCAGAAGGCGCTGCAACTGTGAGCGCTGCACGCAAACTTGCGGCCTCAGGCTGGATCAAGCCGCAAGAAACGGTGGCCCTCTTCAACACCGGCACGGGGTACAAATACTCGGAAGCATGGCAGCGGGCGCTTATGTAGAAAATGGAAATTGGAAAATAGAAATTCGAATGAACAATCTCGCAAAGTGGCGCGATCTGGAGGTTAGGACTACAGTGACCACGCGCAGGCTTTATTACGACGATGCATTTCTAACGGAATTTACGGCCCGCGTCGAATATTGCGAGGTTCTCCCTCCCGATGTGAGTTCTGGAATCACGGGAAATGCGTGGAGTCTCGTACTTGATCGCACCGCGTTTTATCCCACCTCCGGCGGCCAGCCGAATGATCTGGGCAAAATCAGCGATTCGAATGTCCTAGATGTGCGCGACGCGGGCGACGAAATCATCCACGTCGTGGACCGAAAGCCAGACGACCCGGATGTAAGAGGATGCATCCACTGGCCACGCCGCTTCGACCACATGCAGCAGCACACCGGCCAGCATTTGCTCTCGGCCATGTTTCAGGAGCGCTTTGGGCTGCCCACCGTTTCGTTTCATCTCGGTGGGGAGATTTGCACGATCGACCTGCGCGGACCGGAGCCGTCCGCCGAGGTTCTGGAAGGCGCCGAACGAGCTGCGAACCGAATCGTATTTGAAGACCGACCTGTGAATGTGCGCTATGACACGGCAGAGGAGTTGGCCCGGCTCGGAGTGCGAAAAGAAGTCGACCGGAAGGGCATCCTGCGCGCCATCGAAATCGAATCGGCTGACTTGCAGCCGTGCGGCGGCACGCACGTCAAGAGCACGGGTCAGATAGGCCTGGTCCTGGTGCGGCGCTGCACGAAAATCCGGCAGGATTGGCGCATTGAGTTTGTTTGTGGCGGGCGCGCTGCGAGAGTGGCGCGTCATGACTATCTGTTGCTTCGGGAGGTCGCGGAGAAATTGAGTTGCGCACCCGAAGACGTTGTTTCTTCCGCGGCGCGGTCAGTTGCGGAAAGAGATGCGAACTTCAAGACGCTGCGCGTCACATTCGAACGACTGGCGGAGGCGGAAGCGGCGCTTGCTTTGCAATCTACGGCCCCTGGCCCCGATGGACTCCGCATCGTTTCTCGCGTCCTTGATGAGGGATCGCCCGAGTATCTCGGTTTTTATGCTACTGCTGTAGCCAAAGCAGAAAAAACGGTTGCTTTGCTTGCGGCAAAGGAAAGCGGCCAGCTTCTCTTTGCGCAGCATCCTTCTGCCGGATTGGACATGAACACACTTCTCAAGAAAGTTCAGGAAAAGCTTGGCGGAAAAGGCGGGGGAACGCGCGATTTTGCCAGGGGCAAGCTCGCCGATTCTTCCCAAAGCGAAAGCGCGCTGGCTTTCGCTAAAGAGAAATTGTTTGGGCGCTAGGCCGAAGCAGTTCGTTTTTTACGGCCCCTGGCAAAGACTTTCGACTTAGAAATAGCGAGTGCGAACGCGGTCGGGAATCTTTTGCAGGTCGAGAAGCGTCAGGAAATCGATGGTTTTGAATTCCCGGTCGATGGCTGGCGGTCCGCCCAAACGCGCGGAAATTTCAAGATAAGCCCGGAACAGACGCGGCGGCCGCAGCGCCTCGGTGGGCTTGCCGTTCGAACGGCATTCGCATCCTGGTTTTGGCGTAGTGCGCAGCGATGGCTCGACTAAGTATTTTTCACGTAGCGTTTCGTAAAGGGCCGCGCCGTCGGCTTCATTCTGGGAAGTGAGAGAGCTGCAGCCAATGAGATAGCGAGCGCCGCAGCTTTCCGCGTACCTCGCAATCCCTTTCCAGAGCATGTGAAGGACGTTGGTATTGCGGTACTCCTCGTGGACGCACGCCCGGCCAAGCTCAAGAACTTCGCCGCGAATGCTTTCGAAAGGCGAGAAGTCGAAGAGCTGCTCGCCGTAGTAGCCCAGGTTGCCCTTGGCGCGATAGCCGCTTTGCATGCGGTAGGTTCCGACCAGCTTCCCCGTGGCTGCGTCGCGCACCATCAGGTGATCGCAGATGAAGTCAAAGCGGTCCCGGTCCAGCCCGCTGAAGGCCGAGACGTCCAAGCCTTCCCCAAGTTCGCAGTTGAAAACGAGATAACGCAGGCGCTGGCATTCGACGAGATCATCCAACGTTTGCGCGAGGTTAACCCGAAAGAGGTTGGTAGTGGCGAGAGTATTTCCGCAGTCGTGCGACAGGACAGCGGTCATTGGCATGCCTCAGTGTCGAACAGAGGATATTACAGGAATATTTCAGGAATGTAAGTAGCAGGTTTCTGTGCCTCGCTGAACAAGGGTGGGGGGCCGGGCGTGTAAGAGAATCGCGGCGCGCGGTCTGCTAGACTCTCAGCCATCTTCCGGAAGAAAGAGAAGACTGAATGGGACATCCGCTGCTGAATTTGACGAACAAAACGGCCGTCGTCATGGGAGGCACAAGCGGCATTGGCTTGGCGCTCAGCAAGGGGCTCGCAGAAGCAGGTGCCAGTGTTGTGCCGACGGGAAGAAGAGAAGACTTGGTGCACGCCGCTGCGGAGCAGGTCAAAGCTCTGGGGCGGCGGTCGCTGGCGTGGCCATGCGATACAACTGACACAAAGCAGCTCGAACGCCTTCGGGACGCCGTGCTCTCGGAGCTTGGCGCCGTGCAGATCCTGGTGAATTGCGCGGGACGTACAAAGCGCATGCCGACGCTGGAGTTTCCGGAGGCGGAATGGAACGCCATTCTGGAAACGAACTTGAATGGCACGCTGCGCGCGTGCAAAGTCTTCGGCGCGCACATGCTTGAGCAGAAGTACGGGCGCATCATCAACATCGCTTCGTTAAGCTCGTTCGTGGCAGCTTTCGAAGTAACTGCATATTCAGCCAGCAAAGCCGCGATCGTCGCGCTGACGCGTCAGCTGGCGATTGAGTGGGCGATGAAAGGAGTATGCGTCAATGCTTTGTGCCCGGGAGTTTTTCGAACGGACTTGAACGCGCAGTTGCTGGACGGGACGGCCCGTGGGCAGGAATTCTTGATGCGCACGCCGATGCATCGATTTGGGAAGGTGGAAGAGCTGGTTGGCGCGGCGGTTTTTCTCGCCTCCGATGCGGCCAGCTTCGTGACCGGGCATACGCTCATCGTCGACGGAGGGCTTCTAGCGAGCGGCGTGAACCAGTAGCTAAATCAACGGCTCTCTTGGCGCGACTGCTGAATAATTTGCACAAATCTCCTGGCAGCTTCGGTGATGATTTCGGGTTTTCCGGCCTTTAGCGCGGCGGCCTGGACAAGCTCTCCCCCAACGCCCAGAGCAATTGAACCAGCTTTCAGAAAGTCGGCCGCGGTTTCCAGGTTCACTCCGCCGGTGGGAACAAGCCGCACATCGGGAAAGGGGCCCTTCAAGGCTTTGATGTAGCTGGGTCCGCCCACGGCGCTGCAAGGAAAGATCTTTACGTAGTCGACGCTGAGCTGCCAGGCGAAGTCCACTTCCGTGGGAGTCAAGGCTCCCGGCATGATGACGACGTCGCGCTGCGCCGCAACTTCAATAACTTTCGGATTCGTTCCCGGACTTACCAGGAATTGCGCGCCAGCATCGAGGCAGCGGCGAGCGGCGTCTGCGTTTCGAACGGTTCCGGCACCAATCAAAATTTCCGAGCCGCAATCTTTCGCCAGAGCAGTAATGACCTCAACCGCGCCGGGAACGGTCATCGTTATCTCGACGATAGGAATTCCGCCCTGGCGAACAGCGTCGGCTGCCATGCGAGCTTCGGCCGCCGTAGAAGCGCGCACCACCGGGATGATTCCCACGGCTTCAATTCGTTGGCGAACTTCTTCTCGGTTCATCGTCGCAGTGGCGCACAGCGGCAGCAGATCAGCGAACGATGCGCGCGCCCTTTCCTTTCATAACCTGCTGCACTTCCTGGAAAGTGACCATCGAGGTGTCGCCCGGGGTGGTCATCGCGAGAGCTCCGTGGGCAGCGCCGCAGTCAACGGCCCACTGCGGATCCTTGCCGGCTAGGAAACCGTAGATCAGCCCCGAGGCAAAGGAATCGCCGCCGCCGACGCGATCCAGGATCTCGACATTCTCGCGAAGCGCAGCTTCGTAAAACTTGGCGTCGTAATAGCAGATCGCTCCCCAATCGTTGCTCGTTGCGGTTTTCGCTTTGCGAAGTGTCGTGGCCACAACCGAGAGGGGATAATCGCTAAGCACGGCTTGAATGGTTGAGCGGAACGCTGCAACGTCAAATTCGGAAAAACTTTCATCCACTCCTGAGATTTTGTAGCCGAGCGCCGCAGAAAAGTCCTCCTCATTGCCAAGCATGACGTCGATCAGTGGAGCGAGGCTGCGATTGACCTCCTGCGCGCGGGTGCTGCCCCCCAGAGCTTTCCAGAGAGATTCGCGATAATTCAGATCGTAGGAGATGACGGTGCCGTGACGCTTCGCGGTCTGCATCGCTTCGCGAGCGACTTCGCAAGAAGACTGGGAGAGGGCCGTGAAAATTCCGCCGGTATGAAACCAGCGAACTCCTTGTTTGCCGAAAATGTTCTCCCAATCGACGTCGCAGGGTTTGAGTTGCGACGCGGCCGAATGACCGCGATCAGAGCAGCCTAGCGCGGCGCGCACACCAAAGCCGCGCTCTGTGAAATTGAGGCCATTTCTAACGGAGCGCCCGATGCCATCAAAAGGCATCCACTTGATCAGGGACTGATCGACGCCGCCCTGGTAGATGAGGTCCTGGAGCAATCGGCCAACAGCGTTGTCGACGAAGCCGGTGATGATGGCCGTGTCCAGGCCAAAGCATTTCTTCAGACCGCGGGCGACATTGTACTCGCCGCCGCCTTCGTAAACATCGAAGCTGCGCGTGGTCCAGATGCGGCGCTCGCCGGGATCGAACCGCAGCATTACTTCGCCAAGGCTCACGAGATCCCAACGGCACACGTTTTTCGGTTTGATGGAAAGGGGCATGGTTCCTTTCACCCGGTCTAGTCAGTGAAACCCGCGAGGCTAAAGCCTCGCCTCTACAAAACACAGACAGAAAAGCCGCAGGGCTGGCCCCGCGCTACAGAAAAAAACGAAAATGCTAAATGGCAACAGGTTCTAATTTTGGCGCGAGAACCTGAACGACGGCCAAGGCGATCAGATACGCACAGCCAGCCATTACAAATGGGATCGTATAACTGCCGGTCCACTGTAAGATGTGGGACACCGCGAAAGCAATAATCATTCCTGCGAGGGCGCCGGCCATCCCGCCGAATCCGACCACCGAAGCAACCGCTTTCTGGGGGAACATGTCCGATGGAAGCGTGAAGAGGTTGGCAGAAAAGCCCTGATGCGCCGCCGCGGCCAGGCCGATTAACAGGACAGCGGTCCAAGTGCTTTGGACGCGCGACGCAAAAACAATCGGAATGACTGCAAGCGCGCAAATCAGCAGAGCGGTTTTTCGTCCAGCATTCACGTTGCCACCTCGCGCTATTATCGCGGAGGAAATTCCTCCCCCCAAGACACTGCCGACGTCAGCGATTAAGTAAATCACAAGAACGGGCAAGCGAAGTTGCATCAACGCAAGACCATGCTTCCTTTGAAGAAAATCAGGAATCCAATAGAGATAAAACCACCAGATGGGATCTGTGAGGAATTTTCCCAAAGCAAAAGCCCACGTTTGCCTATGCGGCAAGAGAGCCAGCCAGCGAACACGCTGCACAGTCTGCGAGCCGTCGCTTTGGATATAGTTGAGCTCAGCTCTGGAACACCGAGGATGATCCTCGGGCCTGCGATAGATCCCCACCCAGGCCACAAGCCAGACGAACCCTGACACACCGACGAGAAGAAATGCCCAGCGCCAACCCCATTGCACGGCAATCCACGGCACGACGAGCGAGGTGATAAGCACCCCTACGTTTGTCCCGGCGTTGAAGATGCCTGTGGCGAGCGCCCTTTCCTTCTTAGGGAACCATTCCGCAACCGCTTTGAGACTTGCGGGGAAGACGGCCGCTTCGGTGAGGCCTAAGGCAGAGCGAGCGGTGAAGAATCCGGCGAAGGAGTGCACCAAGCCATGGGCCATCGCGGACAGGCTCCAAAAAATGACTGCCAGCGTGTAACCGATGCGGGTGCCCAGGCGGTCAATTACAGGACCCGAAAGGAGCAAGCCGAGGGCGTAGGCGGCCTGAAATGCGAGAACGAGAAACCCATAATCAGTTTCCGTCCAGTGCAGGTCGTTTTGCAGAGTGACCTTCAGGAATCCGATCACATTGCGATCCATGTAATTCTTGGTCATGCCAAGAAAAAGCAGGCCGCAAATGACCCAGCGGAAGTAGCCGCCGGCATGTTCCTTGAGAGTTGAAGATTGACTGTAAACACCCGCGTCTTGACGCCCATGTGGAATATCTTTTCTATTTTCGGTATGGTCTTGTGGCGTCATGAACTGTTTAGTGGTCCGGCATGATAGCACGCGAGCTTCGGAGGCCATGCGAAGCGGTAAGACCTTTTTTGTTTCGATTCGTCGCAGGTTGCAACTGGGGGCCCGGAGGTTGAATGGATTTCATTCACGATGATTTTCTTTTGACGACGAAAACGGCCCGCCATCTCTACCACCAATACGCCGCCCCCGAGCCGATTCTTGACTACCATTCTCATCTCCCGCCGGGCGACATTGCGTCGGACCGGCGCTTTCAGGATCTCTTTGAAATCTGGCTAGAAGGGGACCACTACAAATGGCGGCTCATGCGCGCAAATGGCGTCGCGGAGCGATATTGCACGGGCGAAGCAAGCCCGTTCGATAAATTTCTCGCCTGGGCACGTACGGTGCCAGCGGCTCTGCGCAATCCGATTTATCACTGGACGCACCTGGAGTTGAAGCGCTATTTCGGAATTGAAGAATTGCTCGACGAGAGCAGCGCTGCATCGATCTGGGAGTGTGCGAATCGACTGCTTCGATCCAGCGACCTGACGGCAAGGGGCATTCTGCGCAAGTTCCGGGTCCGAATGCTGTGCACGATTGACGACCCTTGCGATGACCTGGGCTATCACCGCGCCACCGCAGCCTCCGAGGGAGGATTCAGCGTCTTCCCAACTTTTCGTCCGGATATGGCGTTTGGAGTAGAAAATCCGGACGAATTCGGTCCCTGGGTCGATCGCCTGGAGGCTGCCAGCAATGTGGCTATTTCTTCGCTCAGCGATTTTCTGACGGCGCTAAAGAGGCGGCACGAATTCTTCCACGAAAATGGAGCACGGCTTTCCGATCATGGGTTGAAGCGCTGCTTTGCCGCGCCGTGTACGGAGAAGCAGGCTGCGGCGATTTTCTCCAAAGCCCGCGCGCGGGTGGCAGCGAAACCGTCCGAAGCGGAACAGTTTGCATCCTATCTCCTGCTCTTCTTTGGGAAGCTGGATGCGGAAAAAGGATGGACGAAACAATTGCACATTGGGGCGCTGCGCAACGTCAGCACACGGCGTAGTCGCGAACTGGGGACAGATAAAGGCTTTGACAGCATAAGCGATTGGAATCAAGCGGAGCAGTTTTGCGCGTTTCTCGATCATCTCGATCAAGAACACAGTCTGCCAAAGATTATTTTGTACAACTTGAATCCCGCGGACAATTACGCGTTCTGCACGGCGCTGGGCAATTTTCAAGAAGGGCCGGTGGCCGGCAAGCTTCAGTATGGCAGCGCGTGGTGGTTCCTCGACCAGAAGGAAGGAATCGAAGCGCAGCTCAACGCACTTTCGAATACGGGATTGCTATCGAGATTCATCGGAATGGTGACGGATTCGCGATCGTTTATGTCTTTTCCCCGGCATGAGTATTTCCGGCGCATTCTGTGCAACTTGATAGGTCGCGAGGTTGAGAATGGGGAATTGCCCAACGACGAAAGACTTCTGGGAACGATGGTGCGAGACATCTGCTTCCGCAACGCACAACGATTCTTGAATCTCGGAGCTGAACCGGCTGTCAAGATTGTCGGCGCTCCTGCGCGGTCGACCTCAGCGGAAACTGCATGAAGGGGCTTGGATGGTGGATGGATTAGGGGACGGTCATCCTTACGCGGAGAGGAAGGGCGCTCACCAACTGTGCATGGTTCCGTCCAGTTTTCGATTGATGGGCAGATAAGCACGTTGATAGGGATAGCGGGCGGCGAGCTTTTCATCAATGTCCACGCCTAGCCCAGGCGCCTCTCCTGGATGCATGAATCCGTTTTCAAAAGTGTAGGAGTGGAGAAACACCGCGTCGGTTTCTGCGCTGTGGCGCATGTATTCTTGAATTCCGAAGTTGTGGACGCTGAGATCGAAGTGCAGCGCTGCAGCCATGCACACGGGACTAAGGTCGGTGGCGCCGTGTGATCCGGTGCGCACGTGATACAACTCCGCCAGGGCGGCGATTTTTCTTAGGTGCGTGATTCCGCCCGCATGCACTACGGTCGTGCGGATGTAATCGATCAGCTGTTCTTGGATGAGCTGCTGACAATCGTAAATCGTGTTGAACACCTCTCCGACTGCCAGTGGCGTAGTCGTGTGCCTGCGCATGAGCCGGAAGCTTTCCTGTAATTCCGCAGGGGTGGGGTCCTCGAGCCAGAACAGGTGATATGGCTCGAGCTCTTTGCCGAGGCGCGCGGCCTCAATGGGTGTAAGGCGATGATGGACGTCGTGCAAGAGGTGCAAGTCCGGCCCAAACTCCTCGCGCAATCTCGAGAATAATTGCGGAACGAAGTTCATGTAATGCTCGGAAGACCATTGATTTTCCGGCGGCGCATCTTTTTCTGCTGGCTCATAGTGCAGAGCTCCGCGTCCCACACCGTACGTGCTGGCCAGGCCGGGGATTCCCGACTGCGCGCGAACGGCCTTGTAACCAAGCTCAACATAACGCTGAACGGCTTTGACAGTCTCTTCGACGTCGGACCCGCTCGCATGGCCATAGACCAGCACGTGGTCTCGCGAAGCCCCGCCTAGCAGTTGGTAGAGAGGCACGTTAAGACTTTTTGCTTTGATGTCCCACAGAGCTGTATCAACCGCGGAGATCGCGCTCATGGTGACGGGCCCGCGGCGCCAATACGCGCCTTTGTAGAGGTACTGCCATATGTCTTCAATGCGGCGCGCGTCGCGGCCGATGAGCAGAGGAAGGACATGGTCAGTCAAATAACTGGCGACGGCCAATTCGCGGCCATTGAGCGTTGCATCACCCAGACCATACAGACCGTCTTCCGTGGTGATTTTGACAGTTACGAAGTTCCGTCCAGGACAGCAAACGATCACCCTGGCATCGATGATTTTCATTTTTTGGAATCTCTCCTCGGCGATGGCGACTAAGAGTCGCTGATGGAATCAAGATGGCAAAATCAGGTCGCTCGGTATCGATTTGTTGCACAAGGCAGCACACTTTACCATCATCGGCGCGCTGAAGGGGAAGTAGGCGCCGCTAAACCAGTTCTATTCCGGGCTAAGCGATGCAGACTGAGTTGGCCACGAGCCTGCACTACTAGCCTCAGGATTTCGTAGAATGCCCATATCAAAAGAGCCCCTAGCACGATGCTGCCTGTAGCATCAAAAATTCTGCTTGACAGCATCAGTCAGGCTGGATATTGTTCGCGACACGAATTTAATGCTCTGGCTCACGCCCCAATACCCCGGCGTCGGCCCCTTGTGCGTGGTGCGGGTGCGAAGGTTGCAAAAAGTGAATGTCTATATAGTTCGTATTTACAACTAAATGAAGAAACTGGACTTCACCAACACGCAAGTGGCTTCCAGCCAGACAGCGCGGGACATCAACCGCGGCGTGGTGCTCAACTTGATTCGCCGGCGTCAACCCATTTCGCGTGCCGATCTCGCGCGCGTATCCGGGCTGCAAAGAAGCACAGTCTCGCTTATCACTGAGCAGTTGATTCGCGAGCGGTGGGTGGTTCGCGGGCACATGGGCCGGCTGCCGCGTGGCAGAAGGCCAACCTTTCTGCGGCTGAACGACCAGCGCGCCATCCTGGCAGCGGACCTTCGTCCCGCCCAAACGACCGTAGGCGTGGCCAATGTAAACGGGCAGTTTCTGCTGCAAGAGACAGTGGCCACGATGAGCGATCCGCGCGCGATGGCGGAAGGTCTCGCGGCGAGGATTCGCCAGCTGATGGATAGTCATCCCGACCTGGTCTTCGAAGGAATCGGGATCAGCTTGCCTGGCCGGTTTAACGAAGAGACCCGGCGCGTCATGTTCGCGCCGAACCTGGGATGGCCCGATTTTGACTTCAAGCGTGCAATCGAGCGGGCTACTAGCATGCGCGTGGAACTAGAAAACGCTGCGAATGCCTGCGTGTTGGCCGAGGTGTGGTTCGGTCATGCGGAGAAAGTTCGAGACTTCGTGGTCGTTACAGTTTCGGAGGGCATCGGCACAGGCATCTTCGCGAACGGACAGCTAGCACGCGGACGAACAGGAATGGCGGGTGAATTTGGACATGTGTCGTTCGATCCGAGTGGGCCCACGTGCAGCTGCGGCGGAAAAGGCTGCTGGGAGATGTATGCCTCCAACAGGGCGGCACTGCGCTACTACCACGAGTTGAGCAAAACAGCTGATGAGCTGACGTTCCAAGAGTTGCTGGGTTTGGCAGAAACGGGAGACGCGTCCGCAGGGGCGGCCTTGGAAAAAATGGTTCGCGCGGTTGGTAGGGGCATTCGCATGATCGTTGCGGGACTGGCGCCGGAAGAAATTGTGATCGTCGGAGAAATCACGCGCCTGTGGCGGAGATTTGCGCCGGTGATTGAGACGGAAGTGGGGACGGGGTTCCTGGTGGGCAGGCCGCCGTTGGTACGGCCGGCAGAGGGAAGCACGGCGCGCCTGCGCGGGACGGTAGCGCTGGTTTTGCAAAAGCATTTTGGGCCATCAGCGCGCGCGCTTGGAGCTACGCAGCAAAGCTCGCGACGCCGGAGGGTGGCTGGA